>WPCK01067042.1_pt1 | contig 143853 bp, 155 predicted proteins | sample 5399851 | NCBI WGS metagenome assembly WPCK01 (sample SAMN12869471, study PRJNA574797) | sludge metagenome | isolation source: wastewater treatment of pH11 | place: China:Beijing | collected 2019-05-20 | reverse complement strand
AAAATTTTGGCTTTATGAGGGTAACATACACGGGGTTCAAAAGGTCATTGAAGAAACCTTTGCATATGAGTATTATATTTTTTCCAAGCAATTTGACTGGCTTCTTTGTGAAAATCACCACGGTATTCTTATTGGACTCGGAGAAAAAATTATTGAAAAAATGAAATTATCCTTATTGAAGTAAAGAATGCGAATGTGGAACAAGGAGAGGAACTATTCTAAGCAGAATTAGTATCGCTTTGTTGAAGTTAACGAAGTAGGTTTGCAAAAAATTAAAGTCAATAAGAGGGGAGGGAAATTGTATGTTAATTGGTTTGTTGCAAGGTATAAGTATATTCTATTATTGGACTTGGTTTGTCTGGCCATTTGTTTTTATTCTTTCATTGGTTTATGCAATTTCTTCTTTAGCAAAAGACGATACAGCATCGATAAAACCAGCCATTGTTGCTTCTATATCCCTTTTAATAATTCTGGCTGGTATCACTGCTCCTAATTTTAATTGATTATTTGGATAATGAAAATTAAAGCATAACGTTAGGCATTTATTCTAGTATCGTTCCTACTTTTTGTTTTAAAAAATGTGAAGGGTTGCACTTATTGAAACGAGTGCGATAGTACGATAGTACTGGAAGGCTTTTGCTTCTGTAGCTGTTGAGCAGGTTAACTATGAGAAAATGCTATTAAGCAACGCAATTATTATAAGGTTTATTGTTAATGGCTCTATTTATTGAGCCACAGAAGTTCTATTTCAACTTAGGTTTCGATAAAAAAATCGGAGGAATTGCAAACAGTTTATTAATGCGAGCTTATCCAGAAGAGAAATTCGAAATTCTTGAAGTAAGTTATTTAGGCTGGAATGTTTACAATCTTGAAACAGAATGCCTTACTTTTTTAATAAAAAGGGAAAAAGATAAAACCACATCTCGCTGGGTTTATAACCTCTATGAAGATACGGGTACAGGGGCAATTGAACGTGTGTACAATTAACTGTAATTATATTGTGAATTAATGTACTTAAATTGAGAGCAATAGCTTAATAAAGTGATCTCCTTTTTCTTATTGAAGTAACCTTTCTTACCTTTAAAATAAATGAAACTTATTCCCAAGTATAAGCGTAACCTAATTTAACCAAGAAATAGTTCATTATTTAGGGTAATTTGGAGGAGAGTTATGTTAAAGATACTATTTTTTATTACTTGTTTCATCGTTTGTAACTATTTCTTATTAAAAGAAACGTTGAAATTTCGGAAGATAAAAACGTTGAGCCAACAAACAATAGAACTTTCAGAGAAAACCCGAAAGTCAATGAAGGCAGGCATTGAAGATGTTGTGCCAATCTGTGAAGCAAAAGATTACGTACTATTAAATGTCTTTATCTTTGTAATAGGCTTGTTTGTATTCCTTTTCTCTATTCATACTGGCGATCTTGTGATGTTTTTTCCTCTATTGCCTGTATATTTTATTAGAAGAAACCATATGTTCTTTGAGATATTGCCAAATGGTCTAATCATCAACCATCGTTTTGTTAGATGGGAAGATATTAAATCATTCGAACGCAACAAGATAACTCCAAACCATAAATATTATGGTTTTGATTTAAAAATAAACAATGCTACTGAGCTGGTTTTTAAACTTAGGAACAAATGGAACTCTACGATTTCATACTCTATTACGAATAAAGAAGTAGAAGATGATTTCGTTTCCTTGCTTTTAGAAAAGGGATCAGTGGAAGAAAAGGATACTTGTGACCGAGCTGAAATTAAAGAAAGAATTTTTTAGGAAGAGAGGATGGAACGAATTAGTGAATAAAGAATTCAAGAAATTTTTACTTTGTTTTTTTGCTATAACTGCGGCAATTAGTTTTGCTAATGTCCTATACATTCCTTACATGTCATTGCACCACACTGGAGAGTTACAATTTAAATGGTATTCTTTGTCAACGTTTATGTTACTTCTAATCAATTTTTTTCTTATCAAAAGAGGATATTTTGATAGCTTTTCAAGTAACAAAAGCGAATACTGAACAAGGGTATTCGCCTTTCCTTGTTGCAGTATAGAGCAGATTTGTTCAAAAGAGCTGATGTTATCATGAAGCCATTAAATTAAAAAGCGAGATGATTTAGTGAATAAACATAAACAAGAAATTCTCCAACATCAGTTATACACAATTGAGTATGTTAAATCATTAAACACTTTAAGTGAATTGGAATGGAGAACTCAAATTCTTAAAGGTAAATGGACAGTGGCAGAAATTATTGGTCATTTTACACCTTGGGATGAATTTGTATTACATAAGCGTTTACCTTTTTTATTTTATAAGCATGCCCTTCCTAAAAGTCCAGATACTGAGAAAACAAATGAAAAATCAGCTATGATAAGTAGAGAACAAAATAAACGAGTGACAATAGATAATTTTGTTTCTACGAGAATTGCACTTTATAAAGCAATTGATGAAATTCCTACTGAACATTGGGAAGTAAAATTTATAATTGGGAAAACCACCTTATCCTTATACGAATACTTTAAGGGATTAGCTCAGCATGACCTACACCATCTTGAGCAAATAAAAAATACCATACACTTATTAAAGGAACGGAAGCCTTAGTGGAATGGCAATACTGCCACTGTGTCGCTATTGGGGAGATTAGTTTAATATGACTTGTTAGTGTTTTTCTTTTTCATGTAAGATTTATATCTTTAGAAATAGGCATTAAAAACATTTTGGAGAATAAATAATGATATCTGTAAATGATTATCCTTTTAAATTGGAGTGATAGATCTATGTCCCTACAAATCTATTTCACTAGGAAGCACATACACGCCACGATTCCCCTAGCTTCTGTAATCAACCCTATGATAAACCATTAAGTCGAATAGAAAAAGAAGTATTAAGATTAATTGCATATGTTCTCTCAAATCTAACAATTAGTAAAAAACTACACATTAAATTAAGTGCAGTAAAAGGTCACAACTTATACTTTGTCTTTAGAAGTCGTTAAACTACTAATATAGATGTTTAATTGTTGATAGATGAATATGGAACTTAGTGGGAGGAAGTAAGGTATGAAAGGTATTGTTTTTAAGAATTATGGACCAGCTAATTTGTTAGAGTTAACTGACATAGCAAAGCCAAACCCTAATGATAATCAAGTACTCCTAGAGGTCAAAGCTGCAGCTGTAAATCCACTAGATTGGCATACGATGAGAGGTACGCCATTGCTCGTGCGTTTACAATCTGGATTGCTTTCACCCAAAAATCCTAGATTAGGGACAGATGTAGCTGGGGTTGTTGTCGCAGTCGGAAAGAATGTAAAGGATATTAAAGTTGGAGACGAAGTGTTTGGTGGAGGTGATGGAGCTTTTGCTGAATATGTTTGTGCATCAGAAAAGAATTTACTCTTGAAACCACAAAATTTGACCTTTGAACAGGTAGCTGCTGTACCAATTGCAGCCTTAACGGCATTACAGGCTCTACGGGACAAAGGTCAAGTTCAACCCGCCCAGAAGGTATTGATAAATGGAGCAGCAGGTGGAGTAGGCACTTTTGCAGTACAGATTGCCAAAGCATTAGGGGCTGAAGTAACAGCAGTATGCAGTACCAGAAACGTAGAGTTGTTGCGTTCCATTGGAGCAGACCATACAGTCGATTACACTAAGGAAGACCTTACTCAAACTGACCAAACTTATGACCTTCTATTAGACGCAATTGGAAATCATTCTCTCTTAAGGTGTAGGCGTCTATTAACTCCAAATGGAACGCTCGTGATGATAGGCTCTCAAAGCAAAGGGATATTACTTGGTCCTCTTGCTAGATCACTTAGGGGATTACTATTTTCAAAGTTTATCAAACAAAGGTTTCTTATGATGATGGCTTCTTGGAATAAAGAAGACCTTCAAACAATTCATAAGTTTTTAGAAACTGGAAAAGTCGTCCCTGTGATTGATAGGGAATACAAACTAACTGAAGTTTCTGAAGCAATAAGCTATCTTGAAAAAGGCCATGCACGAGGAAAGGTTATTATCACCATGTAAAATTTACAATTTAAGATATTTTGATTATATGTAAAACCTAATTGAACGGATGCATTATTGGAACCGCGGGGAGCAGTCAAAGAGTGGTTGTCCCTGTTGCTTTTATTCATTTTTTGATGAGAAGATCTCAATAAGGAAGTGGCTACATCAATGCAGCGATATGATGATTTAAATGGGGTTATCAATGAGTAAGATTTATTAGAGTTCCTAACATTTATTGCTGAGGAAGATGCACAAATCAGCACTATATTCGGATTTTTCACTAAGTTAGGCTATGATGTAAATACGTTAGAGAGTATTGTTGATTTTAGTGTAAAAATGGATATTTTACAGGTAATTAAAAATGACGAAGACTATAAAAATATGAAGTAGTAAATGGTAATGACTTAAACGAAGTTGATTGGTCTATTTCAAATGGTATTCATGAAATATACTTTAAGAACTTTGATTATTATAGAAAAAAATTATTGGTTGTTCAAAAGAGACAATTCAAAAGACCGAGAAAGGATGGGAAGAAAGTCCGACACTTGTTATTGATGTCATAATTACGGATGATGTGCAAACGGGTGATTTTATTTTCCATATAGGAGATAATGGGAAACTTGGATTCGGAGAGTATGGTCCTTTTATAGCAGGTGAAGCACAAAAATATATGTGGCATTTGTGGGGTGAACAAGAAATACTTACACAACCATTTAAGGTGATTCACTAAAGATTCAGGTGAAGAAATAACTGTTCTTGAATATTCTAGCAACCCCAACTCTTCTATTTCTCTTTCACCTAACAACGGGGCAGACCATCACATCCCTTCCACGGTGATGTTACCAAGTGCAGGGATATGGAAGTTAGAAGCATATTTTGGCGAGGAATTGTTTAGAAATGTTATTGTGGATGTAGAAGAGAAATAAAAGCATTCTTATTGAGTAACGGGTGCAAGAGTTGAACAAACAACATATAAGTGCAAAAGAAATTAAATGTGTAATGTTTTTAAATAAGATTTGTTTTATAATAATAATAACGATAACCTCGATAACCTTAAAAAGAAGGTACAATTATATGAGTACAAAAGAAGAAGTAATAAAGTTAATTAAGGACCTACCGGATACAGCTACCCTTGAAGATATCATGAGGGAGCTTTATGTAAGAGCAAAAATTGATAAAGGCATTCAAGAATTAGATACAGGAAAAGCTGTTTCTCATGAGAAAGTTAAGGAGAAATTAGGGAAATGGTTGAATTAAGGTGGGCAGAAACAGCTGTAAGAGATTTAGATCAAATATGTACTTATATAGCTGAAGATTCTGAAGAATATGCAAGGATGTTTGCAAGAAGAGTTATGGACACAATTGAAACTACTGCTGCTTTTCCATACTCTGGTAGAATTGTGCCAGAAATGAAAAATGAAATGATTAGAGAAAAAATTTTAAACGAATTATAGAATAATTTATCGGTTTATATGATTCAGTAGAAGTAGTTCGAATAATTCATAATGCTAGAAATTTTAATGATATAAATCAATAAACATCATGGCTAGGGTTAAAATGGCGCTGATGTTTTTTTGTTTTTAAATCCAATGTTGAGTGTTTGTGAAGTGATGCACTTAAACTGTAGGATGCGTATGTAGAAGAAGAAATTACGAAAAACACCAGATCTATTTGTTGCGTAGTACAACCACACTATTCAATAGACTAATGTGATGTTCTATATTGGTAAACGCCTTGGAAACAAGAGGTGAATATCATGGAAACTCTGGTGAAAACATGGAAGAAGTGGTACATTCTTATGGCCGTTTATGAATAGTAGCTATCTTTCCGACAGGCTCATTCGTCCGCAAATAGTTGCTCAAAACTCTGCATAGGCGGCTCAATCTATTTGCAATGCGCACATACTTACTATGGACATTTTTCTCGTCCAAATCAGCAGTGCAAGGATATCGAAGGTCAAATGGTGTAATCGGTTTTTCATGGTCCTCATTGTTACATCTCTCTCTTGTCTTGTATGTGACAGATCAAGCAGTACTGACTTGGAATTACGCTACAGTACATGTCTAAGGAGAGGACTACCTCAATGAAGAAGGACTTTTATTCCTTTTGGCGAATAGAGAAGTTAGCCATATTCTAAAACGAAGTATGGCTTATTTTCGATTACATAGAATTTTTGATTAGGGGAAATGAGAGTTGCGATTAGGAATCTTCGAATGCTACTTAGAAGAATTAAGGAAATATTGTTACAAGTTAACTGGAACTCCTTGGGATGGGGATGATCTGTATCAAAATACCATAATGAGAATTTTGAAATACTCATCTACTATAAGTGAACCTCCTAATCCAAAAGGTTATCTCTTTAAAACCGCAACTAACCAATGGCGTGAAACAATAACAAAGAATAGGCGTGAATTAGTAAGCTTAAATCTTAATCAAGATCTATATACAATTGATAATAGCTTATTAGACACAGTTGAGACTTTCATTTCGTTGCTGCCTTTCAAACAATCATCAAGCTTATTACTAAAGGAGTATTTTGGTTTTACGTCAAATGAGATTGCAGAGATGTTAGGTATGACAAATGGAGGTGTTAAAGCAGCAATACATAGAGCTAGAACAACCTTGTCAAATATAAAAGGAACAAAGAATAATCAAGAAGAACCAATACCAGCACTAGTAAATCGATTATTAACAGCATTGAGGAAAGATGATTATAGGAATATAGTAACAACCTATCATTTACTAGTTTCCAAAGGTGCCAAGGTTAAAAAAAGTAATACACATTTTATATTTGAATTGTATGATCCGGATGGTCATGTAATTGCAATACAAGAAAAAATTTAAATCATTTCGTATCTTTTTGAGTATTTTTCTAGTTATTAGTATGAGGAGGTGATTTAGTGAAAGCTGTAAAACGAATTGACTCAGTATTTCTACCTGTTACTAATCTTGAAGCATCTGAAAAATGGTACTTAAATACGTTTCCTTTTAAAGTTGTATACCGCAGTAGTGATGGGCAATATGTTGGCTTCCGTTTTAATGAACGAGGAGAGTTAAAAACCGCGTTAACTCTATATAAAGTTGAAAAGCTACCAGAACGAAATCATATTGCATTTAACTTTTATTGTGAAGATGTTGATGGTTTCCATACCTACTTATCTAAGCGTAATTATCAGGTGGGTGAAATCCACGGCGGTGATGGTATGAGATTTTTTGATTTATTCGATCCAGACGGAAATGGATTGGGGATCGTTTCCTTTAAGGAAATACCCGTTGATGAAATATTATGAAAAATGAGGAGAAATATATGAATACACTTATCCATAGAGTAGGAACAATTTATCTTCCTGTTGCAAATCCTGAATTATCTTCAAAATGGTATCAAGAAATGTTAGGAGCAGTAGAAAATTTTCGTAATGATGATAAGGCAATCTTGGACTTTGCAAACCAAAGTTTTTTTCTTGTTAAATCAAAGGTAGGAGAGAAAGCCATTTTTCAAGATTATAAAGGTAATGAGCACTTTCTAATGACGTTTGAAGTAGATGGGATGCAAAAATTAAGAGAACTTCATTCTTTTTTAATGGAAAAAGGGGTTACAGTAGGGGCCATAGAAGATCGAGGGCATCCGGGAAACAATTTTGTTTTTTATGATATTGATGGTAATAAATTTGATGTATGGAGTGAGTTAAGTCCTGTCTTTAAGGAAAAATACAGTGTTTAAATTTTTTATCATTTCTTAGTACTTTAAGCAGCGCAATTAGCGTTGCTTTTCTATTAAAATCTTATAATAATTTTACTAGTTTTAAAAAATATTTAAAATTGCCCCACCCCTTTTTCAACTCACTTGTATTTATAGAATGAGAGATAATAAAAGAGGGAGTGGGAGTTAAGATGATGAAAGAGAAAGATCTACATAACGCGTTAATATTAAATCCAAGTTTAATTGAAGAGGGATTACGCTTTAAGGGCAGCGAGGTATATATCCAGGGAAAAAGATGTGACTTATTATTTGAAGATAAATTCGGGAACGACTTGTATGTGGAAGTGAAAAAACACGTACACTATAGCGCTGTTGGTCAACTTGTTCGATATGATGGGTTAGTCAATGACGAGAATGCTAGATTTATGCTGGTAGGGTTTTCTTTCTTAGATGGTTTAAAAGAGGGGCTTCTAAAGAGAGGGTTTGAGTATAAAGAAATACCTGAAAAGGTCGTTTCCTCCTACGTTGCTAGACTTGTGAATACCAGTGTTCAATCTGAGCTGGGGGCTAAAACTGATCACAGTGAGTTGGTTGAATTTTACCAGACAGAAATGAAAAACATGCAAGCGAAAATGGAGCAAAGGTTTAATTTCATGTTGTCGGAGATAGTCATTCTAAAGGAGAAGTTAAATAGTTATGAATGGTGAAAAAAGATAGTTGTGTTGCTGCGATTGTAGCGATGCAACTCTTTTTTTTGTGATGGGCAAGACAAGGGGACGGCTAGTCGATGGAGTTAAGTGGAATACAGTTAGAAGGAAAGCCAATTTACGACAAAACCATTAAAAGAGTTGTAACTCTAGCGGATATAAAGGCATAGGAAATATAAGCGGACACAGAAGCCGTTATTTTAACGATTTTTATAGTTTTTGAGTTTTCGCGGACACCGATGCACTTATTTTCCTTAAAACACGTCTTTTTGAGTTAATTCTGTTGAAATAGCGTACCGTGTGGCCGCGAAATTTAAAAAAGGCCTATTTTTAGAGAAATAACGTCCTCTGTGTCCTCTTAAAAAGTAATAGATAAAAGAACATAAGTTCGATATAATTAAATTATGCAATTACATAAAGCGGATGGGCGGTTGACCATCTCTCTATAGAAGGGAGGTGGGATTTTGACGACATATGAGGCAATTATTGTAGCACTTCAATCAAATTTAGTTTTGATAGGGGTTGTATCATTGATCATAGTAATCGTTAAAGACAGAAAAAAGTAACCGTCCGCCCCTGACCAAAGGATTAGGATAGTTACTATTTTCGGAAAATAATTATTATTTTGGTCACCCTGCTAGCTTCCTGATACACTTCTTAGCAGAGCATGCGACGAGTAATCGCAGGAGCAGCATTAGCGGATGTAATTGCTTGACCGGACGTTGGTAGCGTTCGGTCATTTTTCATTCTGTGTTGTATTAAGTTTATTATACACAATTGGTGAATAATATTTCAAATGATTTTAGATTAACATAAGAGAAAAATAAGGGGATAGATACAGTGTCTTATCCATATAATCTCCCTATTAACCACGATTTTCACCATATAAGATAACTCAAGCAATACCGGTGAAATACTCTGATTTACTGATGATGTGATCTAATACAGTTTTTGAAACTGGATTATTCTTCACAGCATCCAATTGAAGCTAATGGTTTAAATGGCATGCATTGAAAGCTAGTTCTTGAGACAAAAATACCTAATTTGCTACGCTATCTGAACAAGCTTTTCTATGATCCGTATTGAGTGAAGGAGTCCGAAGAAAGGTAGCATAGAAGAGTTCTATGAGCCCTATTGAGTGAAGGAGTCCGAAGAAAGGTAGCATAGAAGAGTACTATGAGTCCTATTGAGTGAAGGAGCCCGAAGAAAGGTAGCATAGAAGAGTACTATGAGCCCTAATGAGTGAAGGAGCCCGAAGAAAGGTAGCATAGAAGAGTACTATGAGCCTTAATGAGTGAAGGAGCCCGAAGAAAGGTAGCATAGCAAGGTTCTATGATCCGTATTGAGTGTATGCAGCTGAGAAAAGATACCATAGAAAAGTATTGACGACGTATGAGGCAATTATTGTAGCACTTCAAATAAATTTAGTTTCGATAGGGATTAAATCTTTAATCATAGTAATCGTTAAAGACAGAAAAAAGTAACCGTCCAGCCCCAGACCATGGATTAGGATAGTTACTTTTTTCGGAAAATAATTATTATTTTGGTCACCCTGCTAGCTTCCTGATACACTTCTTAGCAGAGCATGCGACGAGTAATCGCAGGAGCAGCATTAGCGGATGTAATTGCCTGACCGGACGTTCGCTGCGTTCGGTCATTTTTCATTCTGTGTTGTATTATGTTTATAATACACAATAGGTGGATGAGATTTCAATTAATTTTTGGCGGATTAATCAGATAGTAAACTAAAAAAATGTGACTTTGTGAGAGGTTCATTCGTCTATATAGTAAATGATGCAAAGGGGGGGAGCAGCTTTCATGGCTTTCAACAAAGAAACTGAAATTACGGAATGGTATACAGATTACAGTGACACCATTTTCAGATATATAGTAATGATGACGCATGATTATCAGCAGGCAGAGGATTTAACTCATGATACGTTCGTGAAGGCTTATCGAAGTTATGACTCTTTTGAGCGTAATTCGAGTCCGAAAACGTGGTTATATCGAATTGCTCATAACCTAACGATTGATGCAATGCGAAAGCGGAAACCGCTGTTTTTCTTTAAAAATGTATTTCCGACAACAGATCCAGCGCCTTTACCTGAGGAAGTGGTTCAAATAAAGGAAAGTTCGAGGGAGCTATACCAAGCGCTAGGTCAGCTAAAGGTTACTTACCGGGAAGTGATTATTTTACGGAAAATTAAAGCTTTATCCATACAGGAAACGGCAGAAATTTTACAGTGGTCAGAAAGTAAGGTGAAAATGACATTAAAACGAGGGCTTGAAGCATTAGAGGAGCAGCTTATTAAGGAGGGAATTGGTCATGAAAAAACCATCTAATAGAGATCGAGATTTAGAGGAACTTAATCAAAATATTATTTGGAACGAAGAGCGTAAAAATGACTTACAGAGCAAAATTCAAGCTAGCATTCAAAAAGAGAATAAGCCATCAAAATGGAAGCATGTATTAGTCTATGCTTCAAGTGCTGCTGTTTTGTTTCTCGTTTTTATCATTGGTTATCCTTTTATGATGGGGACCGAACAGGAAGAGGCGCAAACGACGGATGAAGAGCCTCTAGAAGAAATTGTTGATCAGGAAGAGCCAACAGAAGTAGAAGCGCCAGAAGAAGCACTTTATTACTACGGTGTTTACGATGAAGAGGGACACTATGAAACCATTGCGTTAACCGATACAAACGCGATGTACTTTATTCCTGCTGCTATTAAAGGTGTAACGAAACAAACAGTAGCTGACGTGAATTTTCATACGAGTGAACCGTTGAAGGAACGTTTACAGAATTCTTATGAACTATCACCAGCAAGATCTGATATTCCTTTACTGGATGCACAGCTTGAGAATGGTCATTTACATTTATTTTTTAAAGAAGAACATTTGACCAATGTCCGTGGATCTACTGGGGTTAGTATGGGAAGTTATAGTGTTTATACGTTTGCAAGAAACTGGAGCGAGGATGTTCAATTTTATACCGCTTACGGTAATGGTGTCCCGTTTGATCATTATGGAGAAGAATGGACCCCAATTAATATCGAAGTGAATAGACAGTTTTCATTACTTCCGGTTAATACTGGAAAAGGGATTTTTTTACGTCAGCACTATAAACCATTTGAAACGTTAGATGAACTATTTGATGAGTTTTTTGCTAATCACGATCGCCCAGATTATGACTATCCGTTTGCCTTAAGTGAATTTTCCGTTGTGAAAGTTGAAGAAGGTGCAAGAGAAGTTACGATCTATGTAGAAGGAATGACAAAGGGTCAAACCATTGAAGAAAATTCGTTAAAAGAGTTAATTGCTCATGGCTTAGGGGCCAATATATATCATCAGCCACAGTTGTTTGAAGAGCCGAAAGAAGTAGCGAAAATTTATGTGAATAACGAACTTGTTTTTGATGGGAAAGTAGCAGCGATCCGTTATAATTTCCTTGACTTAGAGATTGAAGAAATTGGCGTCGATCCAGAAAAAACGACGATTATGGAAAAGGCCGAAACAGCTTTTTCAGCTCTTGAAAACGAAGCTTGGAGCGAATTAGCTGAACTTGTTCATCCAACTGAAGGCTTGCTCTTTTCTCATTATGCGTACGTAGAAAAAGAGACAGATCCTATTTTTACAAAGCAGGAAGTAGCTCTCTTCGGGGAAAACGATGAGCTTACCCTTTTTGGAAAAGATCATGCGAAAGACGGACGATACTATTGGTTCACTCCAAAGGAATATATTGAAAATAACCTTATTCATTTCGCATATACTGGAAATCCAAAGGTACCTTATAGCCTCGTGTTATACAACGAAAGCCAAACACCAGGCGGGGGGATCATTAATAATATTGAAGACGTGTATCCAAACGGAAGGTTCGTGGAGTATTACGCACCATTTCCAAGCTATGATCAATCTTTTTTTTGGCAAGGGTTACGCTTTGTTTTTGAAAAAGAGAATGGAGATTGGTTCTTAGTTGCAATTGTTCGTGATGTTTATTCACCTTAAGGATCGACACCTTTTCATGAATGATAGAACAACAATCTGTGAGGGAAGTCCTTATTAATTGGATTATGAACTCTGGAACTATCACAACTAAGCCTTTGATGATCTTATCACAATACAGGTCGCTTTGGTGGAGACCGTCGGGTAATTCCTGACCAAAAAGGGCAAATTTTAGAGGTAATTCATAATAGAATAGTCGCAGCATAATAAAACGAAGGCACATTAGTATAACTAGTGTGTCTTTTGTTGTAGTTGAGAGTCTATTTTACACTCAGGGCATATGAATATCATAGACTTTCCTAGATTTATAGTCCAAAATCGATCATTTATGAGCGATAACGTAAATTTATAGTCCAAAATCAACCATTTATGATCCAAAAATTAATTTTACGGTCCAAATATTATGGAATACCCAGTAGGGTAAAAAGAAAATCTAACATAAGTAATTAGCTGCCTTAATTTATGATCATATTGAAAAGGTAGCATAGGAGAGTTCTATGATCCGAGATTGTGTAGGTGGATGAGAAAAGGTAGCATAGAAGAGTTCTATGAGCCGTAATGATTGTAGTGGGATGAGAAAAGGTAGCATAGGAGGGTTCTATGAGCCGTAATGAGTGTAGGTGGCTGAGAAAAGGTAGCATAGGAGGGTTCTATGAGCCGTAATGAGTGTAGGTGGCTGAGAAAAGGTAGCATAGGAGAGTTCTATGATACCGAAATGGGTGTAGGAGGCCGAGAAAAGGTATCATAGAAAAGTTCTATGATCCGAAATGGGTGTAGTGGGTTGAGAAAAGGTAGCATAGGAGAGTTCTATGATCTGAAATGGGTGTAGGGGGACGAGAAAAGGTATCATAGAAAAATTCTATGATCCGTAATGGGTTTAGGCAGCGTAAAAAAAGTACCATAGTTACATTTTGGTCACCGCTCTTCATGCGGATGTAATTGCCCGACCGGACGTTCTCAGCGTTCGGTCATTTTTCATTCTGTGTTTTAATCGACACAATACATAGATGATTTTTCAAATAATTTAAAAGTAGGAAGACAAGGGATAAGAATTAACCGCCAGGTGTTTCACTATATTACATTTATCACTTGTGATCTTTCCTAGGACAAGTATACAATATGCAGATAGTGTAATCTGAAAAGTTTTAATTTTCTAAATGTAATAATGGCATCCTACAATATAATTTTGCCTCTAATGATTATGTTATTACATTACAAACAATGATTATTTGGGTACGTTTTTTGCCAATAATGGATTTAGTCACTCATTTGTCGAAAAGGAGAGAAATATGCTAACTAACCATTTAGATTTCAGACTCGAACCAAAACTACTTGAACTGTATGAATTACATAAAGAAAGATCAGAAAAAATAGACTGGGGCTACCATGACTATCTCCCTTGGGATAAGGCGCAAGACTTTCGTAGGGTTCCCTGGGATGAAAGTCAGGTTACTTTGCCAAATGGTATTATTACGGCAGTTGAAACAGCGTTGTTAACAGAGGTTAATTTACCATGGTTTACGTCACATTTAGAACAAACCTTTAAAGGTTCCTTGTCGGTTATTCGCGATTTTGTTCATACCTGGACCGCTGAGGAAGACCAGCATTCGAACCTTCTTGAGACATATTTACTAATTACACGAAATGTAGATCCAAAACGTTTACATCAGCTTCATAAGCAAACGGTAGAAATGGGCTGGAGTCCAGATTATGAAACGCCTTTTGAAACGATGGTCTATACATCGTTGCAGGAATTGGCGACAATGGTGTTTTACAATAATGTCGCAAAAGAAGCGAAACTATATGATAAAGATCTAGACCTCTTATTAAAACGACTGGCAAAGGATGAAACTCTGCATTATGCCTTTTACCGTGATGTCATTAAATACCATTTAGAATTAGAGCCGAATTATTGTTATTACTTAGGGAAGGTCATTATGAATTTTCAAATGCCTGGTACTGTTATGCCAGATTTTGAGGATCGCATGTCTATCATCGCGAAAGAAGCAAACTATGGTCCTCTCGAATATTTTGACCAGGTTTTAGAGGCAATTATTGAGTATTGGGAAATTGAAAAACTTAGACCCATCGCCCCAGAAGCTGAAAAAGCAAGATTGGAAATTCTTGAATATCACCGAAGAATGAAGCGGATTAGAGATCGGTTTTATAATCGAAAGTAAAAAAAGAATTTTTTATGAAACGCTGAATTTGTAGAAGTTGTTCTAATTTCATTGTTTGCTGCAAGTCCTTTTTGAGAGGTGCCTAAACCCAAGTAAGGCAAGAGTTTACTCGCCGGGGTTAGGCACCTTTTCACGGATGTAGCAGTGTAACCATCTTGCTTGAGGGAATACGAGAATACCGCATCGAATAAAAAAATATATTGGTCAAATCATGCCTGTTTACTGTGGCCGACACGAATATCAAACTTCGGCTTTTTACTTATTCTTGATAAGATAACTGTCAGAATAATTCCAATAATTCTGGACAATTGTGGTATAATCTACCAAGTAAATTAATTTGGGAGGTAGAATAAGTGTTTGAGATCATAGAAAAACAACAGTTTTCAGTGATTGGTAAAATGGGTGAGGGAAAAGCATTACAGAGTTCGAAATGGATACCTCCTTTGTGGCAAGAAGCCAATAACAATTTTGCTGAAATTAGCCATCTTGCAAAGTTAGACCCCGAAGGAAACATTGTTGGGGTGTGGGGAGCAATGAGTGATATGAATGGGAATTTTGAAAGGTGGAAGGATGAAGGAAAATATTTAGCAGGATGCGAAGTTACTGACGATGCAATTCCTCCACATGGTTGGACGAAGTGGACACTTCCTGCATTTAAATATGTCGTGTCAAAGTGTACACAGGAGACGTATCAAGAAATATTGGGTTATATACTCTCGGACTACTTGCCTCAGAACAATTATCAAATCGTCGGGGCAATTCAAGAGTTCTATAACCCAATAGATAGTAATGGAGAATTATACCTATACTTCCCAATTGAAAAAATCTAACATGTCATCATTGAGATAACTTGTTGATCATAATTTTAGTCATAGACAGAAAAAAAAGTAACCGTCATCCCCAGACCAAGGATTGGGTGGACGGTTACTTTTTTCGTTATTTACTTACATCTTAGGTCACCCTGCTAGTTTCCTGTTACGCTTCATTGCAAAGCATACGACGAGTAAATCGCAGGAGCAGCAGTAACGGATATAATTGCTTGACCGGACGTTAGCGCGTTCGGTCATTTTTTATTTCATTTCGATGAAATTAGTTTTTACCATTTGACCATTTTCGAAATTAGTAGTACGATAATCTTAGAAATTTTATTTTGATACATATCGAAATGAGGTAATGATGTATGTTAAAAGAAATCAACCCTTCTGTAAAAATCATGATATCTCCAGCTGTTGAACTTCTTGCAGCGATGTTTCGGACGAATTGTCATGAACAGTTGAGCAGTGATAGTAATAATGTTCCCATCGAGTTAGAAAAGTGGGTAAGCAAAACAAGATCGGCGTTAACACCTGAAATGAAATCAGAACTTGAAGTTTTTTTCAGTTTTGAAAGCTTTTTTGGACTGACTTTTATTCCTTACACGATAATTCCAACACAACATGAAAACGTGAATTCTTTTATTTCCCATTTAAAAGATCTGTCACCATTAGAAATGATAACAATATTCACACACACAGGCTACGGTACAAATCGAAAAATACCAACGTCAATCGAAGATCGTACAGAGCTTATCCCATTCATTAATGAAATGAATTTACCAGATGTTGAGAAATGGAAGCTCACCTACTTGTGTGCAAATGCAGAGGATAGTAAAAAACGGTTCTTAACATTAATTGAAGAATTTTATCACCAATTTTACCTACCTGAAAGTGAACGATTAGCCCAAATTCACAATGAAAGTCTGCGTGAACTAGAAATTGAATTGCAAGATAATCTCGAACAAAAGGTTGGAAAACTAGTAAATGTTGCTTACGACTCTAATAACGTCATTTTTATTCCATCGTATTTTTATGACAGCTCCTCATTTACATCTTATCAGGATGAAACAGATCAATTGATCTATGGGTATGGAGTCCGATCGGTTCAGATTAGACTACATAAGAAAATAAATGAAGAGAAATTGTTTGAGAGTTTTAAAGCGTTAGCTGATGAAAATCGGATAAAAATGATTAAAATCTTAATCGCCACACCTTGTTCTGGCTATGAGCTTGCGCAAAAGCTAGGACTATCAAATTCGACGATTTCTCATCATGTTTCGATCCTATCATCCCAAGGCTTGCTTACAATCACTAAGCAAGATAAGAAAAATCTGTATACCGTAAATAAAGATCTAATTAAAACAACGTTAGAGTCGATGTCTAATTTTTTGACTGAATAAAGGAGAAAGAAAATGAGTAATAAACTTTGGAAGAACAAAAATTTCGTCCTCCTATGGAGTGGTCAAACCGTATCAAAATTAGGCGATCGTTTTTTTCAAATAGCCCTAATGTGGTTTATCTATACTGAGACAGGATCTTCTTTGGCACTTGGGATAAGCTTAATTTGTTTTACGATACCAATGATCATCATTCAACCGATTGCTGGGACATTTGCGGATCGGAATTTTAAAAAGCAGATTATTGTCGCTAGTGATATTCTGAATGGTATTTTAATGCTCACCATTGCCTATTTCTTATTTGCTGGTCATTTACCAATGGCTGTATTATACGGACTTATTGCGTTATCATCAGGGATTACAGCCTTTTTCACACCAGCTATTCAGGCATCAATTCCCTTAATCGTCGAAGAAGAACAGCTACCAAAAGCGAATTCATTAAATCAGTTTAGTATGCAAATGAGCAATATTTTAGGGCCAGTTTTAGCAGGAATTATGCTGGGCATTACTGAGATTTGGTTCTTGCTACTTCTTAACGGGATTTCGTATATCATTTCCGCTTTGACAGAGTTCTGGATTGAGATTCCAGAAGTGAAATCGGAAACGGAGAATGCCAGTTTCAACAAGCGTTTTAAAGAAGGGTTTCAGTACCTGATGAAAAATAATCAGTTACTATATCTTGTATTTGTTGGTGGGGTGATTATCAATTTCTTTTTAGCGCCTCTGCAAGTATTTCTAACAGTGTTAAGTAATGACATCCTACAAGTGGGTTCTACTGGTTTTGGTTTCATCAACACCTCGATCTCTGTTGGTGCTATTGTCGGAGTGCTTCTTGTCTTTCTAAATGTATGTAAAGATAAATACAAAATGGTTGTTATCGGTTTAACGCTTGAAGGAGTATCGCTACTTCTACTAGGGATTATTCCTACCTTTACGATTGCGATTACTTCTTCTATTATTCTCGGATTAGGTGTTGCGTTAGCTAGTACTGGGATTGGAACTCTCTATCAAACGATGATTCCTAAGGATAAAATGGGCCGAGTAATGGGCCTTGTCTCCACCATATTATTAACGGTGGTCCCTATAGGAACATTATTCGGATCAATGATTATTAACTATTTTGCTGTATATCATATCCTTATCGTATTTGGTGTCATTGTAATTCTAGCTAGTTTGTCTCTTATTTTCCTTTTAGTAAAAATGAGCATTCATAAGGAAAGCAACGTCCAAATGGGAGCTAGTTAGTGTCGTAGTTAGTGTCGTCACTGTGACAACCCGAAACAAGGATACTAATACTGATTAGATGATTGCCAGGAAAAAAAAGGAACAAGCAAGTCAAGGGGATAGGTAAAGTGTCTTAAAGGACTTGAGATTTAATAGAAGCGGACACAGGAGCCGTTATTTTAGCGATTTTCTTAGTTTGAGAGTTTTCGCGGACACAGATGCACTTATTTTAGCGAAAACAGCTCTTTTTCAGTATATTTGGAGGAAATAGCGTACCGTATGGCCGCGAAATTTGAAAAAGAGCGTTTTTAAAAGAAATAAGGTCCTCTGTGTCCTTTTAAATTACTAATATAGATAGAAAACATGAGTTCGATGTGATTGATATATGCAATTACATAAAGCGGATAAACACTAAGTGTTAGGCACCCATTTATGGAATTGATGAAAAAATAAAAAGCCCCCTTATTAAAGAGGCCATCAAATGAGTTAAATTGAATAATTTAACCAATTGCCAATAGAACCACCCATCTTTTCATAGAACTTTTGGGCTCGTTTATTATCAGTCGAAGTAACCCAAGCCATATGCGCGTACCCATTATCCTTCGTAAATTTTTCGCACGTTTTAAATAGTGCTTCTGCTACCCCTAAACCTCTAACGTTTTCAATCACAAATAAATCATTCATTATTGTAATTTTTTCTGCTTTTGTTGTACTAAAACTAAAATATAATGTTGCAAAACCAACAAGTTTACCATCTTGTTCAGCGACGTATTGAACGCCTCTATTCTTTTCTAATAAGGTTTTAATTAAATCATGTACTTTATCAATAGATGGCTTAGGTCTCTTGTAAAAATCCACGATATATTGATACATCAGTTCGGATAAATCGTTTAAATCCTTGTTTTCCACAGTTCTAATTAGTAGGGACATTTTGCAGCTCCTCTTCAATATGTTTGGTTTATTGTATAATTTTACACTCTGATGTATTGTCATACAACATCTGTTTAAATTTATTCAAAATAATTAGCTATTATTTCTTCAAGTGACAAAGTATTTAGTGAAAAATTTAAAATAACTCATATAAGGAGTGCGGAAGAAATCCAATTTTGACTCCTACCTTTTCCATAATGAAGTTCACCCCAACCATAACTATACCCTTGTGGGCACTCTGATGTATCATGTGTCTGCTGGGATTCCCTTCGAGTAAGAACTAGCCATTTCTCGTAGCGAATGATTTAACTATGTAATCCAAAAAATACTAGTGGGATCGTGAAATTAGGCTTCGATTAATGAGGAAGTTTAGTTGAAGAAAAAATTGAGTTGTAAAATAGTTTAAAAGGATATTTGCGAACAGTAAGCGAATTTTATATTCAGGTAAATTTTTACAAAAAGGAGATTGAGAGATGGAAATTAAAATCGTAGAGAGAAAACAAAGTCGAATCATTGGAATGAAGCTAGAAGTTTTACTGCAAGATACGAGGGAACACATGATAATTCCTAAATTCCAAAAACTCTTTAATACTAGACTGAATGAGGTTAATGGAGCGATTGGTCTTCCTACAACCTATGGAATTTTCATTGACCCTCCTAACTACAATCCTGATACTGACCTATTTACATGGATAGCTGGCGTAGAGGTTAATGCAGGTGCGGAACCCCCAGTCGATATGATTGTTTATGATCTCCCTAAATCGACCTATGCTTTATTAGAATATAAAGGAGACATCGATAGTGCTGGTAATGCTTATGGGAAGTTGTATGAGTGGATAACTAATTCAGAGTTTGAACAAGCTGGTTCCTATGGGTTTGAGATGTATTCAACTGTTCATTCTCAGTTAGAACAAGGATTTTCAAATTTTGTGTTGCATTTCCCAATAAGAAAAAAGTAATTCAATCATTACCAAATTCATTTTAGAGTATCTTAGAATGGGGAACAAGGAGAGGAACTATTCTAAGCAGGATTATTAATCTCTTATTATTGAAAGAGCAGGTTTGTTGTGCGAAATGTTGCTAGTTTTAAATAGAGGATGGTCAGATCACTCTAGTAAAAGCTAGTCAGTACCATCTCGGAACTGAAAGGTGACAGAATGGAATGTTGGTCTAAATAGTTTGGTAGAGGAAAGTCACTTTCAAGCTCCAATTCTCCATTTGTCTCAGATCTGTAAGTTGGAATATGGTTTTAGATGTTTGCAAGAAAGCGAATTCTACAAAGGTGACAGCAATAAAAAGTGGTTTGAGAGGATGGAATTAGGAATGCACTTAGGATTGTCAATCATGACTTATGGATTATTATTATCTATCGTTCTATCAACAATTGTCTTGGTAACCATGTATTACAACCCTCGACTACTTTTGCAATCCTATCCTACTGGCATTCAAAAAGTAGTTGCTGAAAAAACTAAATATGAAATAATGCTGACCAAGTTTGTAGGCATATTCTTTATGTTCTTTCTCATAGGCATTCCAGTCGTTTCAACTTTATTTTTGAAGCAGTCGTATGGCGGTGAAATCTCTTTTTTAGTTGCTTTCATCAATATGTTTGGAATAATAACTGTCTTCAATGTAGTCGATTGGCTCATTATCGACTGGCTTCTAATTTGTAACTTCACGCCAAAGTTCGTTATCATCAAAGGAACAGAAGGAATGTCTGAATACAAAAATTACTTTCATCATTTTAGAGGCTTTGTTATCGGTATTTGTCTATCTCTTGTTACAAGCTTGGTCTTAGCGACAGTAATCTCGTTATTATAGTTATTCAAAAACAACTATTCACACGAAAAGGGCTTTTACAAACGCCTGGCACAAGTATATGAGCTTTTAGCGTAAGAAGATTTAGAAACACGAAAAAGTGACTTGTTAAATTTTCTACCTAAAATATTTTATCCTTAAAAATCCAACTTCCTAGTACAACGATATGGTTGAATAGAAATTGATATTCGAGTAGTATTACATTTGTGAAAGACCAAAGCCTAATTCCTCGTATAAAATAAGGAGGATTAGGCTTTTTTACTTTTTTCTATCAGTAAGTACATTAATAGCTAGTGGTGGATCTCAAGGAAACTACTGGTAATAAACATGGCGACACAGAGGGAAAGAAACCTTGTCCAAGCCTTGGTAATCCTACATACGATTTCTTATAGCTTAAATGAGATGATGGTGTTAGCGGGACAAGAACCCAGTACAAAAATAAATTTTCTCTAAATAAAACCTTTTGCTACGTAGATACGTGTTATGAATGAAAGGGGGAATGAGAATGAAACGATCCTTGCCTAGTGAAAGTGAGGATGTTGTTGAAGATTTCTCAGAGCAAGTGGAGAACAAGGTTATAGATGTGTATGAACGGCACATTGACATGGTGTACAGAATCTGTTTATCGATGACGGGAAATCAACAGGATTCAGAAGATATTGCGCAGATGGTGTTCATTACTTTGATGGAACGCAACCAAGCATTTATGAATACTGAGCATGAAAAAGCGTGGCTCATTGTGACTGCGAAAAACAAATGTATTGATCTGCACCGAAAATGGTGGAAGAAGAGAGTGGTTCAATTTGGTTCAAGTAGTATGGAATGGTTTGGTGCAGATACAATCCAGTATAGTGAGTTAGAGGATGCACTCCAAAAGTTATCCTCGACGCACAGATTACTCTTGTATTTACATTACTATGAAGGGTACAAATTAGCTGAAATTGCTAGCATGTTGAGCCTGAGTCTAAACACGGTCAAAACCAAAATGAGAAGCGCAAAAAAACGTTTGAGACTTGAGATAGGAGATGATTTTCATGGATAAAGAGAAATTAACGGATTATTTTAAAAACATGACGCCCACTGATTCTCAAAAGAAACGGATGAAAAAAGCAATTATGTCTCATGGAGAGCATAAAGGTTCACGTACAAAGTCTCCTAGGGACTTACGATTTTCCAGGATTGCAAAAGTTGCTGCGAGTGTCGTACTTGCGTTAATCATTTTGGGAAACCTTCCTTTGGTAGGAAAAGCCGGTGCTGGAATTATTAACTGGTTTCAAAATCATATGGAAATCTTACTAGACGGACTAGAAAGTCAAGAGCATCAGCTGATTAATAGCAACTTTTCAATAGAGAAGCATGAAAAATATGCAGAGAGGCTTCAATATCGTTTTGGGCTATCCAAAGAAAGAGCTGAAGAAGAAGCTTTTCTTGGACAATTGTATGAAGTAGCAATCATCAATAGAGCCATAGAGCTAGGTATCGATGTTTCAAAAGAAGAAGCGTTTCAAGAAGCGCAAGAAGTAAACGAGGGGTGGGAGGAATTACTAGAGGACGAAAATACTACTATGGATATAGATGCCCTTCATCGTATTAAAAATGAGTATGAAGAATTAGGAATTTATGAAGACGAGTTTTGGAATGAACAAAGGCTAAGCTCTTATGCATTTAGTGTCATGCTAAAAAAACTTATGGAGTATGAATTAAAAGAAAATCCTACGAAGAATTGGGATGAGCTTCATAAAGAAATCGTAACCGATTTTATATCCAATGAAACTCAACAGATAAATGAATTTAAAAAAGAAATAGGAATGAATTAAAAAATCATTTGTCTTTTACACTATAAAACCACCATCTAGTATAATATTGAATATAGCGGCTTCTCATGAGTTCATTGAACTTTGAGAAGCTTCTTTTGTTTCTTTCATCACTAACTATAGTTTTTAAGAGGTAAATGTGTCATCATCGTTACTCATTCAAAGAAACTAGAGAATCTATTCTTGGTTACCTGTTTCTCCTAACATATGGAAAATTAGGGCGCTAAGGCTATTCTTGGTTACCTAATTCTCCTAACATATGGAAAATCAGGGCGCCAAGACTATTCTTGGTTACCTAGTTCTCCTAATATCTGGATAATTTGGGCACTAAGGCTATTCTTGGTTACCTGTTTCTCCTAACATATGGAATATCTGGGCACTAAGGCTATTCTTGGTTACCTAGTTCTCCTAACATATGGAAAATTAGGGCACTAAGACTATTCTTGGTTACCTAGTTATCCTAATATCTGGATAATTTGAGCACTAAGGCTTTTCTTGGTTACCTAATTCTCCTAACATATGGAAAATCCGGGCACTAAGACTATTCTTGGTTACCTAGTTCTCCTAATATCTGGATAATTCGGGCACTAAGCCTATTCTTGGTTACCTAATTCTCCTAACATATGGAAAATTGGGGCACTAAGACTATTCTTAGTTACCTAATTCTCCTAACATATGGAAAATAAGAGCACTAAGACTATTCTTGGTTACCTAGTTATCCTAATATCTGGATAATTTGAGCACTAAGCCTATTCTTGGTTACCTAATTCTCCTAACATATGGAAAATTAGGGCACTAAGCCTATTCCCTTGGTTACCTACTTCTCCTAACATATGGAAAATTGGAGCACTAAGCCTATTCTTGGTTACCTTCCCCTCCTAATATCTGGAGAATAAACGCACTAAGCCCCTCTCTTCAATTCCCAAGAGAAAAGTTAAAATACAATATGATAACTAATGAACACAACTCAGTAACTTGTAAGAGCATCATTTTTTGGAAGGAGAAAATATAGAAGAAGCAGCGTATTCCAGTGATATAATATGCAGAGTAACAATTTTAAAACTTGTATATGGGAAGTAGTGGTGGACCCTTACTCCTGTAAACGCTAGGTGTCAGGCACCCAATCATGGGATTGAAAAAGTAATAGATAACCAGCAATTATTTTTCGATATCAATTAGAGGTGATACTATGAGATACAAAGGGAAAACCCTTGAAGAGCTAGAGGATATTGAACTAGATTTACTAGAGCAAGAAGGTGTAGGTAGAAATGATGGTTTTTATGGCAGATTAATCGGTCTCTACGAGGAAATGTATAAGCTAGCAAAGAGAAGTGCGAAGGAAACTGGTAATGAGAGTGACCTTGCGATTGCGGCTAATATCCGAAAACAACTCATTAAGTCATTAATTCTTTATGGAACATACATAAAAATGGGTCATGAAAAAAGTGATCGAGATGCTGAAGTGACGTTGCAAAAAGTCATTAATTACGACGCGAGAAACCCTATCGTTCATTATCGACTTGGGTTCTTAGCCTATAAGTCACGACAGTATCATAAAGCTTGTCTATATTTTCAGCAAGCCATTGAATACCAAGGAAACTTAGTAAGTAAAGAGTGGCAACTAAATGAGCAACAGTTGTACCATGCCCATTTATTCCTCGTGAATAGTTCGTTATTCGTGGCAAAAGAAACGAACGAGAAATTGCAACAGCTTTCTTTACCTGGTCAGCAGTTGACAACGTATCAGCTGTCACCGTTATTCGAAATGATTAATAGTAATACGTTGTATCTCAATCAACATGCGTTTGTTAAACATACGCCAGATGGTCGGCAATCATGTTCAAAAGAAGAGTGTGATGACATCTACGAGGGAGATACAAATGATCACTGTATTATCCTATATTTTTCTGATCGCGAATGTGGTTTAAGATTTAATAAGGAAAGAAAAATCCTAAATGCTACGTACGCGAGAATGCTTAAGGACTTTTTACTACATAGTTCAAAAAAACAGTCACTTATACAAGAGGATCTTATCGAGCACTTTAATAAAGGGAAGGTTAAAAGAAACACATTTATTCAGAAGATCGGTCGTTTACGTGATAAACTAGCGGAGTTTGATATCCTGAACATCATTGATAGTGATGGTTCAAGATCTCAGACAGCGTACTATTATAACGAAGAAGTTCCATATATCATTATGGAGCGTGTCGAGGAAGTCATTGATTAATGGAGTGTCAGGACCAATACGGTTCTGGCCTTTTCTTTTTCGTGGTGACAGGGCTGTCACCGTGTTTTTGGTTTAATTAAGTTAAGAAAAAGAAAAGGAGCTGGTAGTTATGAAAAAATGGTCAACATTATTTATTCGTCAAGGTTTTTTGGTAGAGGAAGTGAAGGAGAATATCTTTGATTGCTTACATGAGTCAAAGGAAAACATCAATTTTTTACTAGAGTCATTAGAAAAGGGAAATGTGGAGTTTCATTATGCTGCAGATTTCTTATCAATGAAGGATGAGGGCCTATCTGAACAGGAATGGCTAAAGCTATTTGATTTTAAGGGCCGTGGATATGGAGAGGGGTTATGGTTTAGCCCAGGTGAAGAGACGCCTAAGGTTTTCCAGCTGGATACGTATATTAGTGGAATTGTTAGACAGTTAGATCGCTTAGGTATTTATACAAACGGTAGCTGTGATGGTCATGACAAAAGACCTGCAACGATTTATTTGCTAAAGGAAGAAGACGTGGAAGTAGCTTCAAAGATACTATTGGCAGCTGGAGTAAAACGAGTGCGAACGCAGAGAAGGCAATTAACGTTACTTGTAAGTAGTCGTGAAAATTTACTAGATGTCGCAGAACAACTAAATCTAATGAAGAGAGAGTGGTTGTCTGAGGAAATAGATTTTATTCAGAAGCAAGCTTTTTACAGTATGCTAGAAACCTTGCTTTCTATTAATGGAAAAAGTGGAGAAGAACAAGCGATTCGTAGCTATGTGATTGAACAGTTACTTGGGAAGGTAGACCACGTAACCGTTGACGAAAACGGCAATATTCTAGCGCAAAAAACGTATCGATCTGGGAATGGCCCAACAATCTTGTTAAATGCTCACCTTGATACCGTAGAGGATTTCGAACCAGGTCGTCTCATTGAAAAAGATGGTTCGATTTGGTCGAGTAGTAAAGGCATCCTCGGTGCTGATGACAGAGCAGGTGTTGCTATCGTTTTAGAGATGGCAAAACGATTAGAAGCTTCAAGCTTTAGTGGTAAAGTGAAATTTATTTTCACAGTAGAAGAGGAAATCGGTCTTGTGGGAGCAAGTTCGGTAAATGAGTACTTCCTGTGGGATGTAGACGCAGCCATTGTTGTTGACCGTCGTGGCAAAGGTGATATCGTCGTGTCTTGTGGATCGTACATTCCTTTCTGTGATTTAAGCTATGGTAGATTTTTCGAAAGAGTAGCAGACTCAGTGGGGTTGAATGGATGGAAAACGACAGCAGGTGGAAGTAGTGACACAAGAATTTGGGCACAGAATACCATTCAGAGTGTGAATTTGTCCGTAGGTTACCAGAATGAACATACTGAAGAAGAAACATTAGATGTAGAGGCTTGCTATAACACACTGAAGCTAGTAGAGGGTGTCTTCACTCAGGAACGGGAATTACAGAAGGTGTTGAGAGGTATTAAGATTGGAAAAGTGCAGCAAGGATTAGTTTGTTAATGCCACTATCATCGACAAGTGCTAAGTAGGGCACTTGTCGATTTGTTTTTTGTCATCGTTATGAGCTAGATGGTGTTAGTTGCTAGGTAATGTGCTATTTAATTTTAACCATATGATACGTTAGTTTCTACGTAGATCAGGTACCAACCATTTAGAAAGTCTAACAGAAAAAGTTTCGACAAGGGTTTAAAATAACTAGGATTTAATAAAAAGAAGTGTTGAAATAGCACTAAAAATGCAAGAAAAAGTAGTAATAATTGGAAATGTAAGTGTTTACATTGTTTAGGGGTTCCTTTACTATTGTGTGTAACGAACAGTTAAATGTTTGAAACTTTACTGTTTATTGTATGTTAGTATTTGGACTTGGCATTTACCTATCAGAAATACAAGATCGTTACTTAGGGAGAGATAAATAGTGGAGGCGCTACATCACTTAAATGAGAGGCAGGATCTTATTTTTAGAGAATTAGTAAACAAAGGTGAAGTAAAGATTAATGATTTAACATTAAAATTTGGTGTTGTAGAAATGACGATAAGACGTGATTTTGAAAAGATGGAAAAACTCGGCTTACTAAAAAGGACATATGGAGGAGCAATACCGATAACTGAACAATATCCTGAGTTGAATGAGCGTGAGGGGTTACATGCACATGAAAAAAGTTTAATTGGAAAAAAGGCTGCGGAGTTTGTGAAAAATGGAGAAGCAATATTTGTGGATACTGGAACGACTACACCTTATTTTGTTCGAAACTTACCTCGTGAGATGGAGCTAATAGTTGTTACCAATGCTATAAATGTAGCAACACAAATCCAGGGTCTAAATAAAGAAAAAATCATTATTGGAGGAATATATCGTGATGCAACCTCCTCCTTAGTAGGGCCTTTAGCAGAAGCGTGTCTCGAGAATTTGTCGTTCAATAGAGCATTCTTATCCGCATCTGGTTTTACTAGCGAGCATGGATTTAGTAATGCAAATGGATTTGAAGTACAAATAAAAAAGCTAGTGATGAAAAAGTCTAAAGAGGTTAATTTCCTAATTGACCATAGTAAACTAGGAAAGCAATTCTTACATAAAATAACATCGTTAGAGGGGATAGACCGAATTATCACAGATCAAGAACTCCCTAACAGTTGTCGTGAATTATTAGAAAAGCATGACATAGAGGTTGTTATTTGTAAGTAGCGAAACTTATTGTCTATAAAAATATTAGTGAAAAGTCATTCGATTATCTACCGTTTGAATGTCGGATATTAAGTCACAAACGTGATTTTAATATAAAAATAATTGACTGAAAGGGGCATTACGATGAGAAAAATGATTGTACTACTACTATTTACTTTTCTAACTTTTGGATTAATTGCATGTAACAACAATGAAGGAGCAAGTGGGAATGGTAAAGAAGGTTACAAATTTGGTTACACATCTATGACCCAAAACAATCCCTTTTTCCAAGTACTAGAGCAAGCAGTGCGTGAAAGTGTTGAGGCAAACGGCGATACCTTAATTACAACAAATCCAGCCATGGATGTAGAGTTACAAATTAATCAAATTGAAGACATGATCACTCAAGGGATTGACGCCATTTTCTTAAATCCGGTTGATTGGGAAGGGATTAGACCAGCGCTTGTTATGTTAAAAGAGGCAGGAATTCCAATTATTAACTATGATACAGAAGTTAAGGATTTCGACTATGTAACCGCTTACGTTGGTTCGGATAACAAAAATGCAGGTCGAGTTGCAGGGGAAGATTTAGTTAAGCGTTATCCGAATGGTGGGAAAATTGTTATTTTAGATAGTCCAACAATGAATTCTATTAATGACCGAATTGAAGGATTTTTAGAGGCGATTGATGGTAAAGGTTTTGAAATTGTCGCACAGCAAGATGCTAGAGGGGATCTAGAAACGGCATTAAATATAACTGAGGACATCCTTCAAGCGCACTCAGGTATTGTTGCTATTATGGGTGGAAATGATCCTACAGCATTAGGTGCATTGGCAGCTTTAAAGGCAGCAAATATTTCAGATATTATTGTCTACGGTGTAGATGGATCTCCAGATGCTAAGGCAGAGATTGCGTCAGGTGGTGCGTTTGTCGGGTCTGGTGCACAATCACCTATTTCCATAGGGAAGCAATCAGTAGAAGTAGCTTACAAGATTCTTAAAGGAGAAGATTTCACATTTAGAACACCAGTAGAAACATTCTTAATCAACCAAGATAATGTAGACCAATATGGTACAGATGGTTGGCAATAAGCTCTATTAGCACTATTTAATTTTGCAGGTGACTTAACGGAAGAATTGACCTCTTTTAAGTGTACATAAAGATAATTAGAAGCAAACAAACTTCTAAATTACATGTTTACACGTGAGGCTTTTCATGTTCAGTCACCTTCTTCTATCTTGCGAGGTGTATAAAATGGATATCAAACTACTGGAAATGAAAAAGGTAAATAAGAGATTCCCTGGAGTCCATGCATTGAAAGATGTTGACTTTGAACTAGAAAGTGGTGAAGTTCATGCACTTCTAGGCGAGAATGGTGCAGGGAAGTCGACACTAATGAAAATTCTTGGTGGTATTTATAGCATTGATGAGGGTGAAATATTTATTCATAACAATAAAGTCGAGATTACCGATGTGAAAATAGCACAAACGCTAGGTGTGAGTGTAATCCATCAGGAAATTGTACTAGTTCCCTATTTATCAATAGCTGAAAACATATTTTTAGGTCGGGAAGATGTAACAAAGACAGGATTAATTGATGATAAATCGATGTATCATAAAACTCAACAATTTCTAGAAGATTTCGGTTTAAAGTTAGATGCTAGGACCCCGATTAAGAAACTTACGGTTGCCCAGCAACAGATGATTGAAATCATAAAGGCAGTCTCCTTTAATTCTAAGATTATTATTATGGATGAGCCAACGTCTTCATTAACAGAAAAAGAAGTGGATTTTTTATTTAATACAATTAGAAATCTGAAGAAAAAAGGTGTGGGCATTGTCTATATCTCCCACAGAATGAATGAACTGTTTAAAATTACAGATCGAATCACCGTCATGCGGGATGGTACTTATATCGGGACGGTAACTACCAAGGACACAACCTATGACAATCTCATCTCAATGATGGTAGGTAGATCCTTAACAAATTACTACGTAAGGGATTATGCCGAGAATAGTCAGATTGTTATGAAAGTTAACAACTTATCGAAAAAGGGTGAGTTATCAAATATTAGTTTTGAACTAAGAAAAGGAGAAATTCTTGGATTTGCAGGATTGGTTGGGGCTGGTAGATCTGAATTAATGAAGTGTATCTTTGGCTTAGATTTATTTGATGAAGGTGAAATTTATGTGAATGATGTTAAAGCAACGATAAAAAATCCGAACGACGCCATAAAAAACAGAATCGCTTATGTGACAGAGAATCGAAAAGAAGAAGGCTTATTTTTAATAAGGTCAGTCGAGTACAATTTAACAATTAAAATACTGGATAATTTCATGAAATTCTTTAGGGTTAATCGTAAATATGAGCGAGAAGTAACAAATGAATTTATTAATGATCTTTCAATTAAAACCCCATCTCCAGAACAAATGGTCAAAAATTTGAGTGGCGGCAATCAACAAAAAGTATTGATTTCAAGATGGCTCGCAACCAACCCTAAAGTACTGATTCTCGATGAACCAACACGCGGGGTAGATGTAGGGGCGAAAGCTGAAATTTACTCTATCATGAACCGATTAGTAAAAGAAGGTGTCTCTATTATCATGATATCTTCCGAATTGCCTGAGGTAATAAATATGAGTGATAGAATTGCAGTTATGTCGAATGGAAGGATAAAAACGATTTTAAATAAAGAAGAATTTAACCAAGAAACAATTATGCATTACGCTACAGGAGGGGATCAACTTGGCGCAAGTGAATATAAATGAACCGAAAAAGAATACGAACTTTTTTGCTAATCTCTTATTTGATTTGGCATATGGAACCAAAAACTTTATACGTGACAACTTGGGCATTATTATAGGTTTACTCGTCCTATGTATCGTAATTTCTATTATGAATCCAGCATTTTTAACGTCTAATAATCTCTTAAATGTATTAAGACAAACATCAACCAATTTATACTTAGCACTAGCAATGACGATGATTATTATTCTAGGTGGTATCGACCTTTCTGTTGGTTCGATTATGGCAGTTACGGGGGTTATTACAACATTATTTATCGCCACTTTTGGAGCACCTGTTTGGCTAGCGGTTTCTATGGGTCTTTTGGTTGGGATGTTGTTTGGCGCACTGAATGGGTACGTAGTGGCAACTACTATTATCCCTCCATTTATCGTGACATTGGCAACCATGAATATTGCTCGGGGAGCGGCCTATGTCATAACAGATGGAAAACCTGTCCGGGTTATGTCTGATGAATTTAATTTTATCGGATCTGGGTATCTCGGCGGTGTTATCCCGATGCCAGTAGTATACTTAATCATTTTACTGATCATTTGTTATTTCATCATGAATAAAACAAAGCTAGGAAGATACATGTATGCAGTTGGCGGTAACGCAGAAGCTGCTAAATTCTCTGGAATTAACATTAAGAAAATTAAATTTTTTGCGTATACATTCAGTGGTTTAATGGCAGCTATTGCAGGTATCGTTCTTGCATCTAGGATGTTTTCGGGTCAGCCTACTGCCGGAAATGCAGCAGAGCTAGACGCAATTGCTGCGGTTGTATTAGGCGGTACAAGTATGACTGGGGGTTATGGGAGAATTGGTGGTACCGTTATAGGAGCACTTATTATTGGCGTACTTAGTAATGGTTTGAACTTAATGGGAGTAAGCTCATTTTGGCAATATATTGTAAAAGGTATTGTTATCCTGGTAGCCGTTTATGCAGATGTTATTAAGCGAAGAAGAACTGCATAGTCACTACGTAATTAGACGAGGCAGGTGGCTGATTTGAAAAAGGGAATTGCAATAGCAGGAACCATTGCAGTAGATGAAATAAAAAGGGTAGATAAATATCCTAACAAATCGGAATTAACAATTATTCAAAGTTTAGGAAGAGCAATTGGAGGTGCTGTTTCCAATTGTTCTGTCACTCTAGCAAAAATAGATCCTACGTTACCAATCGAAGCCATTGCTTTAGTAGGGAATGATGAGAAAGGTGATTTTCTCCAACAAGAACTTGGTCACTATAAGAATATTGACATGAAACAATTAAAAAAAATAGGTGAAACCCCCTTTACGGATGTCATTATGGATAATGATAGCAGAAGCTTTCTCTATTATAGGGGGAACTCACATCTTTTTGATGAAAATCAAATCGATTTTCACATGCTAGATGCAGAAATTTTACACATTGCCTATATTCTATTATTAGAATCATTAGATAAAAAAGACCCCGAATATGGTACGAAAATGGCGAAGCTGTTAAAAACCGCACAGGAGCATGGGATTAAGACTTCCATTGATATCGTCAGTGAGAACTCTGATAGGTATCAGCAAATAGTTCCGCCAAGTTTAAAATATACTAATTACTGCATTATTAATGAAATAGAGGCTGGAAAAAGTGTTGGCATTCATTTAAGAGGAGCTGATGGTGAATTAATCACTGAAAATATAAGAATTGTATTACAGCGGTTACGAGAATTGGGTGTGAAAGATTGGGTGGTCATTCATTGTCCAGAAGGAAGCTTTGGCATGGATGGTGAGAGCGTCTATAGTATTCCCTCATTTTTACTAGATAGTGATCTAATCAAAGGTACTGTAGGTGCTGGGGATGCTTATGTTTCAGGTGTACTTTATGGCGCACTAAAAGGATTAGATCTACCAAGTTCCATGAAATTAGGTACTGCAGCTGCAGCATCCTCTTTATTTGAAGAAGGTAGTACTACAGGTGTAAGGTGCTATGAGGAACTACAAGAAATGAGTAAACAGTTTCCTACTAGAAAAGAAATCGTAATCTAACAAAGGAGTGTATGTAATGCTAGTTACTTTAAAAGAAATTTTAGCTAGAGCAGAGACGGAGAATTCTGCCATAGGTGCTTTTAATTCCCCGACATTGGAATCTGCAAGGGCTGCAATTGAAGCAGCCGAGGAATTAAAAAGACCTATTATCCTGTCTCATGCAGAAGTACACTTTGAAATCCTACCTTTAGAAATTTTTGGGCCTCTTCTAGTTGATCTCGCAAGAAAGGCTAGCGTTCCAGTTACCGTTCATCTTGATCACGGATCAAGCCTTACAGTTGTAAAAAAAGCAATTGAACTGGGTTTTAGTTCTGTTATGATTGATGCCTCTCATAAGCCCTATGAAGAAAATGTCAAAACAGTCCAAGAAGTGGTAGAGTATGCTACTTCTCATCATGTATCCGTTGAAGCTGAATTAGGAGTAATAACATCCTCTGGAATTGGTGGAGAGGAAACAGCAGAAGGGCATTTGGATCAAGGTAGTGACATGACTAACTACTATACGGATCCTATCATAGCAAAAGACTTTGTAGAGAGAACACAAATCGATGCATTGGCTGCCTCTTTTGGCACAGTACATGGTATCTATGTGAAAAAACCAAACTTAGACTTTGAAAGACTAAAGACGATTCATGAACTAATCGGAAGACCGGTAGTTATGCATGGTGGCTCCGGTTTAAGTGAAGAGGATTATGTAACGTCTATTAATTGTGGAGTCAGGAAAATTAATTATTACAGTTATGCCGCAAGGGCAGGAGCTCATGCAGTAAAAGATTTTATTAATAATAATGAAAACTTATTCTACCACGATCTAACTGTGGTCGCAAAAGATGCTATCAAGGAGGATATCAAGAAAGCGATAAAGATTTTTTCTAATGGCACGACTCAGTTGCAATCAAATTCGTAAGGGAGGAAGATCATTCATGAAGAGAGATGATTATAACAGATATAGAAATAAAGCGATTGAAATGTTTGAAAAAGCAAACATTATTCTAACGGATGAAGAAAAGGATACTATTGAAGTTGCTGATTTTGGATTAGATATGATGGATGAAACAGGTCTACAATTAATTACCTATGTTAATACCGACCTTGTATGCGCGAAAGAGCTTGTCCTTTTGCCCCACCAAACTTGCCCAGAGCATAAACATCCCAAGCGAACTTTTGATGATGGTAAAGAAGAAACCTTCCGTTGCAGGTATGGAAAGGTTTACCTTTATGTTGAAGGTGAAGAAACGAAAGAGAGGGCAACAGAGCCTCCTTTGAAAGGTAGAGAATATTACACGGTATTCCATGAAATTGTCCTAACTCCAGGACAACAATACACGATTTATCCGAATACACTTCACTGGTTTAAGGCGGGGGAAGAAGGTGCAGTTGTTTCAGAATTTTCTACAAGAAGTACGGATGAGGAAGACATTTTTACAGATCCAAGGATTAATAGAATTCCAGAGGTAGAGTAGTTCATTGTCAAATAATTGGGACTGAAGGGGAAGGTATATATTTCGATAAGCTGTTTTGAGTTTGAAGAGTTAGTAAAGAAAAAGTTTGACGACGTATAAGCATTTTGTGTAGCACTTCAATCAGATTAGTTATGGTAGGGGTTGTATCATTGATCTAGTCATCGTCAAATACAGAAAAAAGTAACCGTCCAACCCCACGGCAAAGGTTAGGATGATTACTTTTTTCTTACGTAAAACTTTTGGTCACCACTCTTATAGCGGATGTATTTGCTTGACCGGACGTTGACGCGTTCGGTTTATTTTGATTCTGACTTAATTCAAGTTTATTTTTCCTTTTTCAAAACCGGTATCCAAATTTCGCATGTTACTGATGGTGAAGCTAAATCTTTACTTTTGATCGACAAGATTTCAGGTCCTTCTGTTACTTGATAGGTAGACGAAGGTAGCCACTCAGAATAAATCCTTCCCCATGTTTCCTGGAGGGTGATAGGGAAGTGCCCTGTTGATTCGAATACTACCCATGTTAAAGCAGGAACTTCAAGTTTTGAAAAGTTTCCAGGGTTTTCTCCTGTAGTTGCAACTCCTATATATTGATCCAGCTCTCCTTTTTCTTCCATACGTCCTTCTGAAAAGTTTGTAGAAGCTTGAATGAGTCCTTTTGGTTCAACATTTGAGAGTTCTTGTAATTGTTCTATATTTTCCGTAGTTAAGGATTGCCACATCGCTGCAATTTCAGGATTTTCCCCTTCAAAAATAATCGGAACTCGTTTCATGATACCAACGATGTTAAATGCTTCTTTTTGTTCCATTCGGTAATTCATTTCATTTCCTCCTCTAATTGATAATTGGAAGGTCATGGGATGGTATGCTTTTAACGACTGCCCGTTGTTTCTGGCTTCTGATGGTGTGACACCATGTAAATGAAGGAAAGCTCTAGTAAAAGAGTCTGGTGAATTGTATCCATATTTCACCGCAACATCGATTACTTTTACGTTACTATTATGAAGCTCGAGCGCTGCCAAACTAAGTCTTCGACGCCGTATATACTCTGATAACGTAATTCCTGCAAGAAAAGAAAACATTCTTTTAAAATGATATTCAGAACAATGAGCTAACCTTGCGACCACCTTGTAGTCAATTTCGTTCGTAAGGTTTTCCTCGATATACTTCATTGCAGTATTCATGTCTTTAAGCAACTCCATCTTTACGACCTCCTTTCATCAATAGAATAGCAGGAGTTTTATCTCGTGATCCGACATTTTGTGCACCATTTTGCAGGATTCCTTTTTCGTAGTTCACATCCTAATCGAAATAAATGGAAAATATAATAGAGCGATTGAGCTAGCAAAAAGATCTTTGATCACGATGTCCAATGGTCAATTAGAGAGGGAGGACTTTATATGAAAACTTTAGAAGTAGCATTTTAGGAAAGCTACTTCTATGGCCCAATGCTAAGTCTAATTATTTCTTATCACGATTCGTGGTTTTATATTTTTCGCCTTTGCTATCATAGGTCACCCATTCGCCTACAGGATTGCCATTCTCAAAATAGCCGGAACGCTTTATGGTTCCGTCTGCACGATACCATTCCCAATAACCATTAGGCTGATCTCCACTCATTTTACCTTTAGACCACATGGTTTTTCCATTCGCATGATACTTAATTGTGTATCCATCAATTACTTCAAGTTTCTTCTCCTTGACACCGTTTGACTGTATCAAGTCACAGTTTTCATTCTCCATCACTTACCTCCGATTGATTCTAGTGGATCATAAAAATAATAATAGTTACTACTGCACTTATTGTACAGGAAATTCAACAAACTCAGTAGTCCTGTTCCTTCCTTTCCCATTTACATAAAACTCATTGATCTCCTAACAAATGTGAGTTATCGTTGCTTATGAGTTAGGTAAAAAAATTTGTAGGGTAATTGCTTTTTTGACAGGAAATCTCTCTTGTATTCTAGAATGGAGTAGTAATGACAAATGATCAAAAATGGGGTGGGGTTCATTCAATTTTTTTATGGGGAACTAGGAATAAGACAATTTAGAGAGGTGGAAGTGTATGTATATTCCGGCACATTTTAAAATTAATGATGAGACTATACTTTACGATGTTATCAAAGATAATAGCTTTGCGACTTTATTTTCAGGGCACAACGGAATGCCATTTGCGACTCATTTACCGTTATTTATGAACGAGGAGAATACATACTTATATGGACACTTTGCTCGTCCGAACCCGCAGTGGAAAGAAATTGAACATCAAACGGTTCTAACGGTTTTCCATGGACCCCATTGTTACATTTCCCCATCTTGGTATGAGACGAATCAGGCAGTGCCAACATGGAATTACGTGACCGTGCATGTGTATGGAGAAGTGGAGCTAGTTGATGACGAAAATGAAGTAATGAAATCATTACAGGATTTAGTGTTGAAGTATGAAGCTCCTGACAGCTCATATCGATTGGAGAATGTTGATACCGAGCTTCTCGCTGGTCTGAACAAAGGTATTCAAGGATTTAGGATTAAAATTAATAGAATAGAAGGGAAGGCGAAGTTAAGTCAAAATCATTCGGTGGAACGACAAGAACGAGTGATTAAAGAACTAGAGCAATTTCCACCAAATACTGATGAGCAGCAGATTGCCTTATTGATGAAGGGAAATCTTAAACGGTAGTTTCTGATTATAGTTCATATTCATTTTGAGCTCCAGTGGCCAGAGTAACATAAAAGCTAGAATCAAGGAAAAGATATCCTTGAGGTGATGAAATGAAAAGAATAATAATCTTTCTTGTTACGTTTGCAACACTTTTTTTGCCAACGTCCTCAGTATTTGCAGCAGCTGGTGGGAACGTAGTTAGTGATTTCATTCTTACTTTCGTTAAGAATGGAGAAAAGGAAGCAAGTTCCTTTACAACATCAGATGTTGAAATACCAGAGATACGGGAAAAGACTCCTATAAATAGTTGTTCTGGATTGAAATCTCCGCATGAGAATGTCAAAGTATCCATTTGCTACTTTGAAAGTAGAGAGGACGAGCCAGAAAGAATCGCGTTTATATGGGAGGTAACCTCCAATAAGGAAAAGGTTACGGATATAAGAGTTGTTTATGATGGCTCTAATCCATTTGTAGATGAATCAAAAGCCATTCGCGAGTATCAAGAGAAAATGAAGACCGCTGTACTTGCACCGGCGGAGTTTCCTTTCGAAATTACTCATATTGATGCAAAAATAGCTAATCATGCATTGTTGTTGAAGTATCGGAATGCTGAATTAGAAGGCTTGGTCGAGATAGTAGTAAGTCCAACGGATTCGGATTTAAAAGAGTTAAAAGATAAGAATGATGAATATTACACTTTGAAAAACGGGAAGAAAGCTTTGTTTAGTACAGCTACAAATCAACTTGTTTTTCAACATAAGAAAATGAGGTACTCAATAAGCGTTAGTAATACAGGGAACAAAGATCGTACAGTGGAAGAATGTCTTAATATCGCCAATTCAATGATAGTCTTGAACTGATGAATTTTTGATCGAAATAGAAGAGGATGTCTCAATGGATGCAATGTGCAGCCTCTTTTAGGAGGGCACTCCTTCATTAAGTGGACATACGTGCCGTTATTTTAACCATTTTCTTAGATTTTCAGTTTTCGCGGACACAGATGCACTTATTTTACAGAAAAACCCCTCTTTTAAAGCAAAATCTGAGAAATAGCGTACTCAGTGGCCGCGAAAATTGAAAAAGGGCTAATTTTAGAGAAATAACGTACCCTGTGTCCTCCTAGGGAAGGATGCGTATGGATCTCATCATCCTTCTTCTTCCTCCTCTGTTTCTACTAACTCCAAAACATCTTGAATGGTAACATCTAGAGCTTTGCAGATCACTGCGAGTAATTCAGTTAAACGCATATATACTTGCCATTTTGAAGACCATAAGTGAAGAAGTGAGATCAATTAAGCCTATTTATAGAAGGGGCAAGAATATATTAAAAGGGAAGAACTAACCCTCTTTTTTCTTTAATTGCGATTTCTCCAGATATTTCTACAATAGCTTTGCTTGGAGAAAACATAAAAGCAATAAAGCCAAAAGTAAAGGATATTAAGGATAAAACTATTATTCTCTTATTCATTATGCTTTATCTCCTTCCACCTGACTAGTATAGGTCTCTTATTCCAGCCTTATCGTCTTCCTCAATTGTTCTTTTATAGGTTTCTCCCTTATCAGACCCAGACCACGTAGTAGCACCCGAAACGTTTGAATGGTCAAGTCCAAGTAAATGGCCAAGAAATGATACCCTTTCTAAAAACTAATCGGCAAGATAGTTAGTAGCTAGTTAATAAACAAACTGTCGTCGTCACAAATATCTAATTGTAAATAATTTTCCAATGGATGGAGCCATCTTTGCTTAGGTATTTACTTTTTTGGCTCTAAACAGGAAAAACTTTAAAACTGAAAATTCAGTCACTATTTATGCAACACTAGTGATGATTATGTAATTAAATACAATGATTTTACTAAGACTAGAAAGTTAAATAGTTTTAAGGAAGTAACCCTTAATTAGAATTGATTACAGATAGCACATATAATAATGTCATTTTAATAGTTTATATACAAAAAATGTAAAACGTTTTAATATTAGAGTTTCATTCCATATTTTAGTTATGCAAAGGTTCTTTGATGAGTATCTTCATCAAAAGGACTAAAAACTCCTCAATAAAGAAGAAAATGTATGGTAGATTAAGATATTTCTGTCTATACGAGAAATACAGTAAATACCTGTAAAGTTTATAATGTGGTTAACTTAAAAAACTATAACCAGTTTCTTAAAAACTTTAAAAGGAGAGTAGAAGATATTTATTGCGTTATAAGAAGTCTAAATTAGTTTTTAAGCTATTTTAAACTCTAGGAGGTAAAGCTACAATGAAGCTTTTCAAGAAATTAATTTTATTAAGTCTCGTAATATTTTTATTATTACCAGCAGGTTACTCTAGTGCAAGTTCTACTAATATTAAATCGCCTGGGATAAAAGGCGAAGCGATTACAAGTATGCCTGTAAAAAATCCAAATAAAAACCAAAAGTCTATACCAGCGAGATTAACTTTAAACGATACCAAAATTAATGTTAACGAAATTACTTTTAATGGTTAATTGCAATATCAAAATAATAGAGTTCCATTTAATTTAGAAGGTATCTTATATCAAAGTCACCTTTATAATGAAAATGTCCTCATAGAATTTCAAAATACATTAGAGAATGAATTTGAAGTTGTATATTCTAGCATACTTAATCATACGGACCAAGAACATCTTTTCCTTAAGCCTAAAGATGTAAAGGCGTTTGACTCTGTTTTTGTAATTACTTTTTTCAACCACACCAAGAGGGACCTCGTAACTTTTGAGTTTGATTATAAATTACTAGGTTTAAAAAATGTATATGGAACAGAATTTGAACTTGATGACAATGTATTAGATGTTTGGTACCACAAAGTTGTTGAAGGTGAATACATTGAAGAGAAGAAGCAAGAAGAACCGAAGTTTAGTATATTATCTGTAAACAACCCTAATCATGCAAACATTGCGGTAACTTACCTATACAAAGATCCATGGAATCGTGGATATGACGAAGAACATTCTAAGTATGGTAGATTAAACCTAGTTGGAAGTAGTATAATGGGAGATACACATACCCTATACTCTACAGTGCAAATTACTGGTCAATCTATTATTTTAGTTTATCCAGATGGTAGAAGACTTTCAACTTCTGGGAACTCACAAATATGGTTCGGCCAATTTAATAATCCAATATCAATTAGTATTGTTACCGCTACAGGTACTACTGGTATTAGAGATTTCATTAAAGAATCTAGATTTTATTCAAATGGGGCATTAAAAAATACCTCTGGTACCATTTCCTTAGATTTTTCTTATGGAGTTGGTCCCCTTAGTGCTACTGTAAATATTTGGAGTAGTACTAATAAAAGTACTGCTGTCCCTGATATTGATGGTACTCCAACTTATGCTACTTTGTACCATGGTGGTACAAATTATCCAGGTAACTCAGTAATTAATTTCAATAACTACCGGTTACACACTGTCGACAGTTTCTTATACACAGGGATAAAACTTGGTGTAAACACTGCTACTAGTACAACAAACGGAAAAAGAATAACAGCGCATGCAAGAGTACCAATTTATGTTAACGGTAATGGTACTACGTTGCTTCGAACAAATAATTATGAAACATCTATTAGTTATAGAAACCAATAATATAAAACTTCAAAGTATAGGGTAAATCTCTATACTTTTAGCTTAATACCTTCTAAAATGAATAGGTAGATGTTAGTGAAAAGGGGAGAATAAGATTGTTAACAAAAAAGAGGGTAGCGGTACTTTTTTTTTCTATATTTTTGGTTATATCCATCGTTTTGAGTTACCTGTTATACCAAGAGAATAGAGGTTACAGGGAGTTTCACTCCCATAACCTTATGAATGATACTGCCAATTTAATATCCAGTATCATCACGAACATTGAAATCCTCAATGAAGTTATTGAGCAACAGACTTTAACTCTGCAAAATCGGGAAAGTATCGTGTCTAATCTTTATACTGTTATTAACTTTACAGAAAACTACAGTAATCTTTCTCAGAATTTACGAAGGTACAATAGAGTGGGTTATGCCACTCAAGCTGCTTCTACCATTCAGGGCATGTTTAACAGAAGAATTATAAAGGTTGACGGAGAGAATGAAACCTTAGATGAAGACTTCCTATTACAAGTAGAATATGTTAGAGAATTCTACAACGATTGGTTAATATTAATAGCTGAACATGTAAATGGATTTCAAATTAACGAAAATGAATATTATCCTACTAATAACATTGAACGGATGAGAAAAACTGGAATTAAAGATAGTTTTTGGGTTGATATCTTAGAAGCAATGGATAGTAAAGCAAAGGAAAATCAAAATGAATTAATAATGTTCTTAAACTAATGGAACAAGGTAAGATTGAGTCCAATTTTAGTAGAGATAAAAAATTTACTTAGTAAAATTTAATCAATTCTTTTACAACTCACCCCCTTGTCTTTTTGGAATGACTTTCCTATAATAAAAATATATTTATTTCATTTCTATTAGTTAACAATTTTTTAACGTCCTTTGGACCGTTGTTTATTCCGTTATGGAAACAATGGCTCAATGGGCGTTTTTTGTTATTACTAAAGAAAGAGAGATTTTAAAAAAGGACAGTGATTTTGTTGGCACATCAAGCGTTATACCGCAAGTACCTACCAAAAAGACTTAGAGAGGTAGTTGGCCAGGAACATATCGTTCAAACCATTGGAAATGTAGTCGTTCAAGATTCATTGTCTCATGCCTATTTATTCGTAGGATCTAGAGGTACTGGGAAAACTTCTGTTGCGAAGTTATTAGCCAATCTAATTAATTGCAAGTCACCAACATAAGATGGTGAACCGTGTGGGTGTTGTGTCGTATGTGAGGGTGTTAAAGAGGAAACGATTTTTGACATTATCGAAATTGATGTAGCAAGTAATAATGGTGTTGAAGAGATCCGTGATACTCGAGACAAAGTGAAGTATGCTCCAGACGTATGTAAGTACAAAATTTACATCATTGATGAAGTACATATGTTATCTACCGGGGCCTTCAGTGCACTTCTAAAGACGCTAGAAGAACCAGCCAAACATGTAATGTTTATTTTAGCTACAACAGAGATCCACAAAATACCGCAGACGATTATCTCCAGATGACAACGCTTTGAATTTAAGAGAATTCCACAAGAAAAGATCGTTAACAGGTTAAAAGATGTGGCTAGTCTAGAAACATTTACTGTAGAGGAAAAAGCTTATGAAGCAGGGAACGTTAACGTTAGAAGAAGTAAATGAGATAAATGCTAATGTATCTCAATCCTTTTTAGGAGAAACGATCTTAGTTTTTCTAAAGCAGGACCGAAAAATGAACACCTCCTACTAACTAAATCCTAACTATAGCTTTTGAAGGTAAGTACGAACTTATTCTTCTTTAGCCGCAAAAAAGTAGAGGGGAGGAGTTATATGGTTGCTTTGTGCAGGAGATGTTACTAGGCGGTAATGGAAGACCTGACCTCTCCGGATCCGAATAAGCAAAAAAGGTTAACCAAGAAATTGATTAACCATAAACGAACCTAACAAGTTAGAAAGCTATTGTCCTAGTAAAGTGAGCATGTTATTGATGGAAGCTTCCTTTTTAACATTCTTTGCCGTGAAAATATAGATATGATGGGAAGGCATGGTGAAATTGTGATCAAGATAATAGAGTTTCCGACTATCTATGGATGGTTGTGCGATCATCGATGGTAATAAGCTGAAATAATCTTGTTCCTCTAACATCTTTAATAGGATGGCGGTCTGATTGATGGCAAAGGCTGGTAAGTAATTTATGCCCGTTAACTGAGCAAACCAATCCAAAAAGTGATCGCCCCAATTGTTTAAGATGAAATCCTTACTATTTAGATCACCAATAGTAATCGATTTTTCAAGCTTATTTCTAGAGACAAAAGTATATTGATCTTCAATATGCCTATGAATATGTAATTTGGGATGAGTTGGCTTGGTATAAGAAATTCCTAGATCTATGACGCCATCGATTACTTTGCTAATTGTATTTTCTGATGAATGTGTTTTAAGTTCGAGTGAGACATTCCGATTTTGTGATGCAAAAGTAGTTAGCGCATTTCGAAAAATATAGTTCCACGCCGATGACGGTCCACCTAGCACTAGTCTGTCAACAAATTGACCCTCTAATGATAACTCTTTTTTACTCTCTTGAATTAATTCAACGATTCTTTTTGCATAAGGTAAAAAGGTTTGTCCAGATGGGGTCAGTTCAACTTCTTTGTTGTTTCTGTTAAACAATGTTTTACCTAATTCTTCCTCAAGACTTCTAAGCCTCGTTGAAACAGTCGATTGTGCAAGATGTAGCATCTCAGCTGTTTTCGTAAAATTCTTATACGTGACCAACGTTAAAAATGTTGTTAATTGTTCTTCATCCAAGATTTTGTCCTCCATTTGTATCATCGAATAATTCGATGATACCTATTCAATATATTCATTATACAAATAATACCAAAGTCGATAAAATGAATTCAAAGAAAAAGTACAAATAGGGAGGGGTACTTGTTGATCAAGGCAGTTATGTTTGATTTTGACGGAACTTTAGCCAATACATTACCAATTTGTTATGAAGCATTCCGACGTGTTTTTGAAAAATTTGATGACAAAAAAGTTAATTCTGACGAAATAAGTGCCATGTTCGGACCATCTGAAACAGGAATTATTCGAGAAAATTTACTCAGTAGTAACAAGGATGAGGCGATCGAATTATATTATGACATATACAAGAAGAGCCACCACCAATTCGTAAATCCAAACAGTGAGATTGTAAAATTATTAAGCTATTTAAAAGAAAATCATGTGAAAATAGGAATTGTTACAGGGAAGGCAAGGAGAAGTTTAGACATGTCGCTAGAAGCACTTTTTCTCAAAGGCTTTTTTGATGTAATCATCACAGGGGATGACGTGGTTCACCCTAAACCCGATCCAGAAGGTGTCGTTAAAGCATTAGCTCTTTTAGAAGTGGAGGAGAGTGAAGCGATGTATCTTGGTGATAGTGATGCTGATATAGAAGCTGGAATAAGAGCAAATGTGTTCACCGGTGCCGTACATTGGCTACTAGATTATCAGCCGATTGAATGGAAAGTGAAACCCGATATGACTTTCTCAAGTGTTACTGAACTAATTGAATTTTTAGAGAAGGGTGATCAACATGAGCTATAAATGGCTAGAATGGGCAAAACGAATTCAATCACTATCGCAAGCTGGCTTAACATTTTCCAAGGACGTGTACGATCTTGAACGTTATGAAGAGCTGCGAAAAATAAGTGTTGAGATTCTCGAGCAGTATACAGATGTAAGTATGGAAAAAATAACTGAATTATTCGCTAGTGAAACAGGCTATCAAACACCGAAATTAGATATTCGCGGAGCAGTTTTTCAAAATGGTGAAATATTGATGGTTCGGGAAAAGATCGATGACAAATGGTCGTTGCCAGGTGGCTTTTGCGATGTAGGGTTATCGCCCACTGAAAATATCGTGAAAGAGATAAAAGAGGAATCAGGCTATGAGGTCAAAGCTAGCAGATTAATCGCCTTGTTAGACATGAATAAACATTCTCACCCTCCACAACCTTACCACTACTATAAGCTATTTATTCATTGCGAACTAGTAGGAGGACAAGCCGGGACTGGAATAGAGACGAAGGATATAGGTTTTTTTCCAGAAAACAATCTACCAATCCTTTCAACAGATCGGAATACAGTAGAACAAATCGAAATGCTTTTTCAGTATCATAAAAATCCGAATCACATACCAATCATAGATTAGCAAAAATAAAGCCAAGTTATGTAGAGTAGTTCAGCATAACTTGGCAAATGTATTGATTTATGTGGTAGCAATCCTGATAAAGGTTATACCGCTGATAATTCCTCTTCGTAAAAATCTTCATGCGCTTCATCTAATAGATAGATTGTGATGACGCGGTTCTTATAGCAAACAGCTTTATATTTTGATGTGACTAAAATATAGTGTTTAGACGTAGGTAAGTTCAGGTGGTCTTGCACATCTCTTTCTAAATCTTTGATAATCTGTGTGAAAATACGACGTTTTGATGCAGTTCTTCTACCTATCCGTTGTTTATATCTACGTATTGCGTGGTTTGTGACCAACATCGTGTCTCATCCTCTCTAAGAAGTAATGGTCGATTTAGTATGGTAATTCATCTTCATGGATACTGAAATCGCCAACCAATGTATATTTTCCGAGGTACTTTGTGATTACAACGCCTTCATAGCCATGGGCATAATCACCATCCTCATAATAAATCATCGATGCTTGTGAAGCGAAAGCGGCATTCGTTTCGTTTTTTAACTCTTGAATTCGAATTAACTCGTCCAAAATAACTTCTGTAGGGGAGTTGTTTTTTCTGAATCTAAACCAATGGATCTGAAAGTCAATTTGATAGTTAGGAAATTCTTGGGCTGCGCGCTCAATCACATATTGATTTTCATAGGCGAAGTTAAGAGTAAATAGTTTTTGTAAATAGGAACTTCCGTACTGTTTTATCCAGTTTTGCTTTTCTTCTATTTCTTTCTGTGCATTTTGCATCTCGTTTATCGTTTCTTCATGTAACTGTTGATCTAATCGTTCTTCATCTTCTCTTGCTGCGTCTTGTAAACGGAGGCTTCGTAATTTATGCCAATCTAGAAACTTACTCAAATAGTCTTCGACGTTATGATCATTTAGAAAAACACTTGATATACCTGCATTTTTATCTAATGTATATTTTTCTACCCAAGGCATGTCCACTGGATCTAAATAATCCCGTTCATCTCCGACTAACATCACCTTCATAGATGTACTCGTTTCTTTTACGACACAGGACCGGAAGTAAGTTAAGGCTTCTACTAACTGCTTTCGAATTTCAGGAGAGAGAGAGGACAATGTTGTTTCAAATTTTCCAATCAGCTCAGTTGATTTCCCGGTTTCAATCAGGTAGTCATTATAACGATCACGACTAATCCCGTATTCAATCGTAACGATCATGTCCTTGCCAGTTCCGCCGTCTTTATAGTCTAATACTCTACGAAGATTGACGACCCATCCGCTTGTTAATTTTTTTCCATCGAATTGTTCAGCAGCAATCTTTTGAACATAGACAGTAGAGACACCCAACATATCAGCGGCCTCTTTAGCCGAAATAGGGATATACGTTTCAGCTTCTTTACTTAAATCGGGATATAATATTTCCTTCATAGCTACTCCTAACGGTGTGTTCCAAAATTCATTCGGGATTTTATAATGGGATCCGTCAATTGGAGTAGGCACGAGGTGGTTTGTGAAAAATACCTCTAGAAGCCATTGGCATTTTTGGCGATTCAGTTTTGTAGATAGTAGTTCCTCGCCTTGGTTCGTCACTAGGCGAAAGATTTCTTCGACTTTTTCCCGAATTACTTGTTCACCGTTGTTTATTTCATCTTCAAAATGATCAACGATGATATTCATCGCTGTAAACTTATCATATAAGTTTTCCGAAAGGGCCTCCCAGACCTCGTCCACATATAAAGGAATGTTTTCTTGGTTTAACTCTTCAATTGAATCAATTGTTTTCATAGCTGCATCACCCTTGTTTGTTATTTTAAACTCTATATTGCAATCTTAAACTATAACAAACCGATATGCAAGCGATATTTTTAATTGCAAATATATATTTAAGATTGCAAAAGACGGTGTGTGAGTAGGAACAATAAACGAGTAGAATGGATCAAACTCAAATAACTATAGTTGGAACTGGATAAAATAGGGATTGTCGGTAACTTTATAAAAGACAACACTTTCAAAGGAGAAGTTCATCTATGCCTCATCAGAAGTTTCTGTCTTCTACCATACAACCACGCTATAGCAAAGGGGCATTGTCTACATTTGGAGCCAACTCTAGTTATCCCCGCATTCCTTGGGTTGCAGCTTGGTGGTCATTTACTTTCCCTGGTTTTGGTCACATCTTTTTAGGGAGGTACTTACCAGGATTTATTCTTATTATCTGGGAGTTATTTGTCAACACTCAAGCAAATTTAAACTATGGGATCGCTTTATCCATGCTTGGTAGATTTGATGAGGCAAAGTCTGTTATAAATGAAGAATGGGTTCTGCTTTATATGGGAGCATACATATTTGGAATTTGGGACAGTTACCGCTCCGCTGTTGAAATAGGCAAAAGCCACATTCTCTCTGAAGTAGAAGATGCGCCTGTCGTTCCTTCAGTTGTTAGTGCTTTTGATATCATTATTCTTTCCAAGAAAAAAACGGTGTTAGCAGCAGTTTGGTCTGCTTTATCACCTGGGATGGGACAGCTATATAGTGGGCACACAATTGCTGGTACATTTATTTTGGCTTGGTGGATTTTTGTTACGTATAAAGCTAACACCATTGGTTCCTGGTTTTATTCGTTCATAGGCGACTTTAGCACTGCGATCGCAATTGTGGATTGGCAGTGGTTCCTTTTCTTGCCTTCTATGTACGCTTTTGCGATCTATCAAGCGTATGTAGCGGTTAATGAAAACAATATATTATTTGATATTGAGCAAACACGGTACCTTAGAGTGAGGGATGAACAGTTGACACAACAAAAACAGTACACACTAGAAAACGATACAATCGAAATCATTGCCACATTTGAACACTCTCCCTTTGTGGAAATGGCTATCCATGATATTGAGACGCTAGGAGTACCAGCAAAAAATATTGTTGCATTGCCTCTAGAAAACCTTGAATCACAAACCTTTATCCTTGACTCACTTCACCGAGCCGATGGCAGAAGTGTTTTGGATGGAGCGATGGTGAGTGGAACGATTTTTATGGTTCTCGGAACGATCTACGGTTTCGTCTGGTACTGGGGACCAGTGATCTGGGGGTTGCTTGGTCTAGTAGGGGGTTTTTTACTGGGTTTACTAATTGAAATAGCATTCCAAAAAAAGAAACTAAAGCTTTTTGCAAGTCGTAAAAATGAGGTTTATATGCAAATAACCTGTCATGCCTCTACCAAGGAGCATCTGCTTAAAATCCTAAAAGCTAGGCAAGCTAATGGTTACCTGATTTTGCCTCAGCGAATAACACCTGATATATGAGATTGGTTTATAGTAAGACTAGATTTGAAAATAGTATATTTACGGATAGCTCATCGTATTTCTCTATAATACAGTAAATGGATCTATCATAACTATGCCGCTACATGAAGAAAAAAGCCTACTCCACGAAAGCAGCAGTAGGCTTTTTCGCTGAAGAATGTTGTATTGGGTACATGAGGACATCAAGTTGTTACATTTCTGGCAAGTGCAGTCGATTGGTAGAGTAGAGAAAGCCTTGCTTAATGCCTGTAGTCATTTTCGTTATTTTCGTATAACGATTATATTTGACCGTGCCGGAAGTAGAAAAATAGAATAGTATACAGTATCTCAGATGAGAGGAGGCTGGAAGCTATGACTCATGGTGGAACTAGACATGGTGCTTCGTTTGCATTAATTCTTGTTCTTTTCATTCTTTTGGTTATTATTGGTGCAGCATGGACGTACTAACGTAATAACCATGCAATTACTAAAAGAATGCACTTAGTAAAACCTTAGTAAATAACACTCTATCATTAGCGCAAACCTGCAAAACCTTAAAACACTGTGACGCCGCCCACATAATCACCTACTTCATGGAAAAATAGTTGGTCAATAACCATCCCCTTTGTGTATGTTGATATTATTTTCCCTACTGGTCAAGGGATACTATTTTTCAGCTAGTCCAAGGGGGATGTCGATTGATGTACGGAACTTTTTATGATACTGGTTCAAAAAAACGATCGTAACGACACAATTACCTTCCTTCTCTGAGAAGCCGTCCTAATCGAATGACGGCTTCTTTCTTATTTGAATTGAAACAGAACTACATACGAATTGTGAAACCTTATGGTAAAAGCATGATTTCTCGTGGCGATATAGCTACTGAAATCTAACGTAATGATAAATGAAGTGTATGTAGGAAAAAATACATGTGTCAGAGTTAGTCTTGTAAAACAAGTGAGTAGTTTTTGCTGGAGAAACGATGATTCTGTTTAATGCGACAAAATCATCATATTTATAGTAGAAGAGAGTGTTACTTAAGTGGAAATCTGTGAGTATTGATAGTAGCGGACACAGAAGCCGTTATTTTAGCAAAATTCTTAGTTTTTGAGTTTTCGCGGACACAGATGCACTTATTTTGCCTAAAACTCATCCTTTTCAGTAGTTTTTGAGGGAATAGCGTACTCAGTGGCCGCGAAATTTTAAAAAGGGCTGTTTTTAGAGAAATAACGTACTGTGTGTCCTTTTAAAGCAGAAATTACACACTCCTGGGAGATAGATCAATACAAAAAATGGTAAAAGGCCCTTTTGATGTTTAGTTTTTCAAGCCAGCAGCAAACAATGGACCATTTAGCGTGATCGTAGATAGGATACGAGCCATTTCTTGTGGGGTTTCCTTCCTATCATCAACGATCCATTTTTGTATGACTCCAATATGTGCTGATGCCATATATGAAACTAGATATTCTCCTGGAACAAGAAAATTTTCCTTTTTAATAGGGGAATTTGGGTTACTTTCTACTAATGCATTCCACATAAATTGTTTTAGTTTTGTTTGGAACGTTAAATCTCCATTTGGACCTAAGACAGCTTTCATGAAGCCTCTGTTGTCATTTAAGTACTCGAATATAGAAACAGCAAGAGTAAAAGACGTAATACCAGAACTTCTTGCTTCAAGCTCTGAAAGAATGTTTGGTATCATTTTTCTAGCAATACTAGACATCTCTTCCATGATCTCTTCTTGGCATTTCGTCATTAAATCATACTTATCTTGATAGTGAATATAGAAGGTTCCACGATTGATATTTGCTTTCGTGGTAATGTCCTTAACCGTAATTGCTTCAAAGCCTTTTTCTTCAATTAATTCCGTTAACGCTTCTCTTATAGCTCCTTTTGTCCGAAGAACACGTAAATCATCGTTTTTTTTCCTCAATGGTAATCCTCCTAAAAATGTTTATGAACATATTTTCATTATGTGCTGTTTAAACGACAGTTTCACTAATTCTGATTATTGTTCAGCGAAAGTTTCGCTTATATAATTTTACTGAACAACATGTTGATTATTATTATAAAGAAAAACAAGGAGAGATCAAACATGAATATTTTAAAAAATAAACAAGTATTGATGGTACCGGTTATTGCCTTGACAATTGTTTTTGTCTTTTCATTAACACTAATTCCATCGGTACAACCACAACCGAAGAATTTACCGATAGCTATTGTAAATGAAGATCAAGGAATTCAGACCCCAGATCAACCAATGAATATGGGGGAAACGATCGTTGAAATGATCGCAATGACTAGGAGTCAAACAGATGAAGAACCTGCTGTCAAATGGGTGAAGGTTGATAGTTTAGAAGATGTAAGGAAAGGACTAGATGAACAAAAATATTATGCTGCGTTGGTGATCCCAAGTGATTATAGTGCAAAACAAGTATCATTACGTTCTCCAACACCTAAATCTCCTGAACTTCAATTACTTATTAATCAAGGGATGAATCCGATGGCTTCAACTATCGCATCACAAATATTAAATGGGGTTGTAGATAATCTGAATAATCAAATCCGCTCCCAATTACTAGAAGGGTTTAGCTCGGAAGGACAGATGATTTCTGTTGAGCAGGCAGCAAGTTTAGTAACACCAATTGCTAAAACTGTTACGAATGTCAATGAAATCGGACCAAATAGTGCAAATGGAAATGCCCCTGTAACTTTATTTCAACCACTTTGGATGGCGATGATGGCAAGTGCAGCAATACTCTTTTTGTTAGTTACGAAAATGTCTATTCAGACACGAAAAGAAATCCTGTTTGCAAAAATTGGTCAAATGGTTATTGGTGCTATCGTTGCAATTATTGTTGGTTTCGGATTTACTTGGATAGCTAGCAGTATAGCAGGAATAGACATACCGAATTACCTGGATACTTCACTATTCTTAACCATTACTTCTTTTAGTTACTTCCTGATGATTTTGGCTGCATTATCGATATTAGGTATTAAGGGTATGGCTATATTTGCATTGATGCTTTTCTTTGGAGGTCCATTACTAGCAATGCCTCCGGAAATGATGTCTTCGTTTTATCAAAACTGGATTTACTCCTGGTTACCAATGAAATTTATGGTCGAAGGATTACGGGAACTATTTTTCTTTGGTAAAGAGTTGTCCTGGAACACCCCTTTATCTGTTCTAGTTTTGATTGCGCTTGGTAGTACATTAGTTCTCTTTGCTTCTGTTTTAAAAAGAAATTCAAGTAGTCAAGAAACCAAGGACCAAACTGTCAAAGAGGACTTTGACTTGTCGAATGGTAAAAAAACTAGTTTGTGATAACGGGTTCCGTTTTTTGATAGAAAATTACAAACAACATTAGAAATAGCGTACAAATAAGCAATGCTTTTGTACGCTTTTTTTGTACATCAATCCATAATTAGAATTGGACCTAAAATTAGCAGTTGTTTTAGTATACCTTTTAGAAGGAGTGAAAATTAATGATCCCCCTCTATTTCATACATTAATAGTTATCCTGATTACTTTGTTAGTTAAAGAATACGTTGATTTTTATGGGGATTATGGGATTAAATGTTAAAATAAGGATTAGGAAATTTCTTTATTCAACGAAGCAATAAGTGGAACAACAAAAATTTAATATAGATATATAGAAAAGGGTGGGAGAATGACCACAATAGGACTAATTAGACACGGAATTACTGAGTGGAATTCTGTAGGAAAGGCACAAGGAGTATCAGATATTCCTTTAAATAAGATTGGGAGAAAGCAAGCATCTGATATTGGAGATAGGCTATCTCAAGAAGATTGGGATATGATAATTTCAAGTGACTTATCGAGGGCGATTGAAACAGCAAAAATTATAGGAAGTAAAATAGATTTGCCTATTAGTCATGTTGATAAAAGAGTTCAAGAAATGAATTGTGGGGAAATTGAAGGAACAACAGAGGAAGAAAGGGTCAAGCTATGGGGTGCTAACTGGCGTAATTTAGAACTTGGTATGGAAAAATTTGAAGACGTTACTAAAAGAGGAAGAGATTTTTTAGAGGAAATAGTTTGTACATATAAAGGGAAACGAATACTAGTAGTCAGCCACGGTGCTTTAATCGGTTTGACATTACAACAATTATTGCCACAGAAATTCCCAAAGACATATATCGATAATACATCTATTACTATTTTAAATAATACACAAGGAACATGGGAATGTATTTTGTATAACTGTACGAAACATATACAGTAACTTATCTATTTTCATTAAGTTAACGAAGAGCTTTTTCACAACAGAAATCATCTTCAATTTGGGCAATGAAGAAATGATAGATGTTTAAAACGGTGATATAATAATCGTAAAGAGTAAAAGGGGCGGTGTAATTATGAAGTGGTCAGAAGTTAGGAAAATGTACCCAAATCAATATGTTAAACTTAACATCATTGACTCTTACCTAGAAGATAATAAAAAGATTGTAACTGATGTTGCGTTAATTAATGTTATTGAAGATCCTAAATTAGCTACTAAAGAGTTACTTAAATCTAAAGGTGATACCATTGTTTATCATACTGGAGCTGAAGAAATCGTTATTGAGATGAGAAAAGCAATAGGTTTAAGAAGAATCCGATTATGAAGTTAGATTTTGTAAATCATTTACTAGAAGTTGAAATGACTATTTCCTACAAGGGAAAAAAGCTAACAATAGATAAGCTTGTTATTGATACAGGTGCAGCTCACACTCTTATTTCATCTGATATTGTTGATGAGATAGGCATATATTTTGAGAATGGGGATCCACTTGTAAGCTCTTATGGAATTGGCGGTGAGGAGTATTCTTTCCGTAAACCAGTTGATTTTATCAAGTTAGGCAATTATCAAATTCTAGATATGAAATTAGACTTTGGTAATTTAGATGATTGGGGCATCAATGGACTAATAGGACTCGATATTTTAATGCGTGGGAAGTTTATCATTGATCTAGAAAAACTAGAATTAATCCAAAATTATTAGTTAACCATTAAACATCATGGCTTGGGATAAATGCTATGATGTATTTTTGTTTAAAAATATGATGTATGCGAAGAAGTGTACTTATAACTAAAGAAAGCTTTAGCTCAACAAGGTAAAAAATATGAGTAAAAACGCACAGGAAATATCTGTGCGTTTTCGTTTGCTAATTCTAGTCTTAATTCCTTGGAAATTCGAATGTTAATAGTAAGGCAATATAACCTCTGAATTAATGTTTTCTCTCACAAAACTGAACCCCTTAGCGTTGTAAACTGGTTTTTGTATTAGCTAAAAATGTAATTATTGATGTAAGAAACCCGGTATCCAACAAGTGATCTTTCAAGTTGGTTATCGGGTATTCATTTATCCGTAACTCACATTGAGAAACTCTAACTTTGTTTAAATTGAGTTTAAAAAGGTGTTTTATGATGAAGAAGATCTAAATGATTTTTTTCATTCTTTTTAGAGTTTAAGGGGGCTGAATAATGAGTATTACGTATACAGATTTATCTTTTCATGAATTACAAGCAAAAATTAATAAACGGGAGAACGTAAAGATCATCGATGTTCGGACAAGTAAAAGCTTTGCACGTGGCCATATAAAAGGCGCAATCAATATTCCTTATACGTCATGGACAAAAATACCCAATGTTCTCAAAGAAGAAGAGGTAGTAATTGTTTGTTATGTTGGCAAGGTTAGTCGAAAGGCGGCGGAGCGTTTAGCTGCGGCACATGATAAAGTGTATAACTTTAGAGGTGGAATGGCACAGTGGCAAGGAGAAATAGAAAGTGAGAATTTCGGAGGTAAATGGAGTGTGGAAAGAATATATAATGTAACTTTGGGGTTTCTACTACTGCTGACATTGCCCATATCATTACTAAGTCCTTGGTGGGGGATTGGTTTTTCATCAATTATTGCAATAGGAGTCATTCTTGCGGGACTCAAAAATCACAATCCAATTACGAAGATTATTCGTTCCTTTGGTTTTAAGTAATTCAAAAATAAAGGCATTCATAGAAAGGAAACCTTATGCGAAATTTTTTACTGAATCGAACGCAATCAATGCAACAAAAAAAGTTGAGAAACCTAATCGTCGGAGTGGATGAGAAAATTCCTTTAGAGGACGGGCGTTTCGTTAAGGGGATTTATTTTGATAATGCGGCTACAACACCACCGTTTAAGAGTGTCTTAAAGGCGATTCAACAATTTGCACCATGGTACGGATCAGTTGGTCGAGGAAAAGGTTACAAGTCAGTGCGATCAACAGAAATTATCGAACAAACACGGGTAAATGTAGTAAATTTTGTTGGTGGAAAACAAGATCAACACACGGTTATTTTCACAAAGAATAGTACAGAGTCCATAAATTTACTCGCTCATATTTTGCAGCAAGTAACTACTAAACGATATATTTTAACCTCAGAAATGGAGCATATATCAAATAACTTACCTTGGAGGAATTACTTTGAGGTTGTCTACATTGCGGTAAATCAATTTGGCCAAATTAGTGTTGAAGATTTAAGAGCAAAGCTTACCGCGTTACAGGGACAAGTGGCATTAGTCAGTATAACAGGTGCGTCAAATGTAACAGGGTGCATCAATCCAATATACGAGTTAGCTGAACTAACCCATCAATACGGAGCTAAAATCCATGTTGATGCTGCTCAGTTACTTCCACATGAAGCGATTGAACTTAGCCGTCTTAACAGGAAGGAAGATATTGATTTTCTCTCTTTTACCAGCCATAAATTGTATGCACCGTTTGGCACGGCTGTTTTAATAGGGGGAAAAGAATTCTTTAATGAAGCAGAACCGCTCGTGAAAGGAGGGGGAACAGCTCAAATTGCGTTAAAGTCATTTGTTCAATGGAAGAATGCACCTGAAAGGTTTGAAGGTGGTACACCTAATGTGATGGGCATTGTAGCTTTAAATGCAGCGCTTCGTACCTTACAACAGGTTAATATGGCTACAATCATTGACTATGAAAAAAAGATCATGAACTATGCAATAACTAGACTACAAACAATCGATGGTATCAGATTATTCTCTGCACTAAATGATCGTCTATCCAGTGTCAGTGTTTTCACGTTTACAATTGAGGATCTGCATCATCAGGATATTGCTGATATTTTAGCCAAAGAATTTGGTATTTCAGTTAGAAGTGGTTTTTTCTGTGCTTATACCTATGTACAGAAGATCCTACATTGTAGTGATGAGATGTTAGATGAAGTAATTAAAAATGCAAGTATTCCTTCCCCAGGGTTAGTCCGAATTAGTTTAAGCTTTTACAATACGTTTTCTGAAGTCAATCAGCTGGTAGAAGCGTTAGAGAAGATCACGGATAATAAGGAATACTATACAAAGAAATATCAAGATGTACCAAAAGGCATTTGCGGAGGACAGTGATAGGATGGTAAATGCTAGCATCTTTAAAGGAGAGTGGGCTTGTTTTGGCAACGATATTGGTAGTGGATGATGATGCTTCTATACGAGAACTTGTTAGGATCTTATTAGAGCAGGAATACTTTCAAGTGAAGGAAGCTCGTGATGGACAAGAGGCGCTAGATTTAGCGGAGGAACATACGATTGACATGGCAATTGTTGATATTATGCTCCCTAAGGTTGATGGGTGGTTCCTTTGTAAAGAGTTTCGCGAGCTGTATGATTTCCCGATTTTAATGCTGACAGCCAAAGGGGAGACAGTTCAAAAGATAAAGGGATTTACTCTTGGAGCAGATGATTATATGGTAAAGCCATTCGATCCTCGTGAACTCTTGGTAAGAGTAAAAGCCTTATTAAGAAGGTATCAAATCAATCAATCTCATACGTTGCAAATAGGTGATTTATCGATGGATAAAAACACATATGAGGTGGTAGTGGCCGGAACACCCTATACCTTGCCGCTAAAAGAATTTCAATTACTTTTTAAGTTAGCTGAGGCACCTGGGCGAACGTTTACAAGAGAGCAATTACTTGTATCGATATGGGGCATAGACTTTTCTGGAAATGAACGCACCTTGGATGTGCATATTAACCGTCTACGGGAACGATTGAAACAACAAACTAACTTCCGAATAAAAACGATTCGGGGACTAGGATATCGATTAGAGGTAGTACGATGAGTAAAAAAATTGGGAAGCATCTTATTTTGACTATGATTGCATTACTAGTCAGCGGTATTGTTGTTGGCTATGTGCCGTATTTGCTGACTTCATTTTTTATCAATAAATGGGGTACAAATCCTTCAGCTTGGTTTGTAGCTACAATCAACGGGTTACTAGGCTTTGTCCTACTGAGTGTGGTTATGAGTACGTTACTAATTATGCTTCGTCCAAAAAGAGATCGTTACCTACAGCCGATTGTTGAGAGTATGAAACGGATTGCCAGTGGTGAATTTGATTCAGCGCATCTAGAGGAGAAAGAAATAAAAGGACATTCAATGCAATTCTTAGCAAAAAATGTCAATCAACTAGCTGAAGAACTAACATTACGCGAAAAATTAAACCAGGAGTTCATTTCGAATGTTTCCCATGAAATTCAGTCACCACTCACGTCTATTAAAGGGTTTACTCTTCTATTAAGAAATGAACAACTATCAACTACGGAGAGAAATCATTATCTCGATATTATTGAAAGAGAAAGCAATCGACTTTCTAACCTTAGCACAAATATGCAAAAGCTCTCGTGGTTAGAGGAGATAAATCCTGATTTGAAGAAGCAGAACTTTCGTTTAGACCAACAAATCAAAGAAGTTGTCCTAACGATGGAATATCATTGGAGTCGTAAAGACATAGAATTATCCGTTCAACTTCAAGAGGTTCAATGTTTCGCAAATCAAGAATTGTTAAGCCAGGTTTGGATCAATTTGCTTGATAACGCCGTTAAATTTACCCCAAGTCATGGACAAATCCAAATTGAGATGGCAACTACACAAAAAGGGATAGTTGTGAACATTAAGGATAATGGAATTGGAATGACTGAAGAGGAACAAGTAAGGATTTTTGAACGATTTTTTAAAAGTGACCGCTCACGTAATCGAGAGAAAAAAGGCAGCGGGCTAGGACTATCGATTGTCCAAAAAATTATTGAGTTACACCACGGCACAATTGATGTCACAAGTGTACCTAAGGAAGGTACCACTTTTACGATCACACTTCCAAATAGAGAGAGGAAGTAACTAGAAGTCAATAAAAGAGGAGAAACGAATGAAAAACAGAAAAACAATCATGATTACCATGTCTATTATCGCTTTCATGTGGATCATGCATACAGTATCGAAAAATTTTATGGTTGATCCACAATTTACGTCATTCTTAAGTAATAAAGTTGCTGAACTTCCTAATGAGAACATATGGATTGTCATGATTCGAATACATATTATTTTGGCGATTATAGCTTTAATTACAGGTCCAATAGGTCTCTCACGTACGATTAGAAAGAAGAGACCTTCTGTACATTGTTGGAATGGTAGATTATATGTAGCTACAATTCTGTTAAATATGATACCTGGATATTATGTATCGTTTTTTGCCAATGGGGGTTTGTGGAGCATCATAGGATTTTTCATTTTAAATACATTATGGCTGATTACGACATGGAATGGATATCGTACAATTCGCATGAAGAAAGTAATGGTTCATCGAAAATGGATGATTAGAAGTTTCTTTCTTACGTTTGCCAATTTAACAATCTATATCGTTGTCACAATTTTTCACCATGGATTGAATTTTGAATATGGAATTTCTTACTCCATTGCTGTCTGGTCTGCATGTATCTTGAATTTAATATTGGCAGAGTTCGTGATAAGAAAGACAAAAATATAGCACGGAGAGACTCGAATTCAGTGATGTTACCTGGTACTTTACCGGTAGTCTATGAATGTTTGGTATATAAGTAATGCCATCTAAAAAGCGGAATTATAAGTGCGAAAAAAACGGCAGAATACCATAGTTTCCAACCTGTATAGGTTAAATACCCAAATAAAACAGTTGTCCATTCAAAAAATGTTGAAAAGGCTGTCCAGAAAATCCAATAGGGTATAAATTTCTTGAAATCTTTTGGCATGAAGTTTACGAATAATATTCCAAACAAGGGACCCAATATTAATTTAATACCTAGTGCTTCTGGACTGACCTTATCTTCACCTGCGAAATAATATAATCCTAATACTGGAGATCCTAAAAAGATATCTAATTCTAATTCGACGAAGGCCATAGTTATCCAAGTAATATACATATCTTTACGTTGCATTCTTTTGGGGATAAACCAAACAGTGATTAATAATATCACAGTTATGATTGTCACATATACCACAGGTAATTACTCCTCAATTATTTACTTGCGTTTGCAATAAACGTATTTTCACCAATAATGCCACAGCGTATTCAGGATGCAATTAGGGACTATTCTAGGATTACTCTAGCAACTCAAAAAGAAGGTTAATCTAAGCCGAATTGTCTTGCTTCTCCCAAAAAAATGCATGATACTTAAGGAAGAATAGTGGCTTAAGATTTTTTTAATTGCAAAAAATATGTTAAGAATAGGTTTTGGTATAACAGTTGTCAAAAAGGGATTTGCCTTTTTAAATGAGGGAGGATGGTTTTATGTTGTTTATGTTAATTGTCAAAGCATCAAAAAATTCTGAAGCAGGAAATCTCCCGAGCCCAGAGCTCATAGAAGCCATGAATAAGTACAATGAAGATTTAGTTCAGGCAGGCGTTCGCGTGATGGCTAAAGGACTTCACCCAAGCTCAAATGGGATTCGTCTTTCGTTTCTGAACCCTGGAGAAAAGCCAGTGGTTTCAGAAGGTCCTTTTACGGAAACAAAAGAAGTAATTGCTGGTTTTATACTGATTGATGTGAAGTCGAGAGAAGAAGCGGTTGAGTGGGCTATGCGGATGCCAGATCCCCAAGGCAATGGGGAAGGTCAGATTGAATTGCGTCAAGTATTTGAGTTTAAAGAGTAAACTACTAAGGATCACCCAAAAGGAGAGGGAGAGCTTTAGGTTGAACCCATTTAATAAGCCTATTTGTTAAAGAGGAGACTTAAGCGGACACAGATGCCGTTATTTTAGCAAATTTCTTAGTTTTTGAGTTTTCGCGGACACAGATGCACTTATTTTGCCTAAAACTCATCTTTTTCAGTAGTTTTTGAGGTAATAGCGTACTCAGTGTCCGCGAAATTTGAAAAAAGGCTGTTTTTAGAGAAATAAGGGCCTCTGTGTCCTCTAAGTAGTTATTGACTTTAAAAAGTATTAGGATTATAGTAAGTTTAATTAAATTAGGAAAAGGGATATTTTTTTTGGACACGAATAAACACGTGTTCACAATGATGGATTATCTATTACTCATTCATAATACAGGTGAAATATTATTATTTTCAAAATCGTAAACACGTGTTCACGATTACTTTTTCGGATTATATAAACACGTGTTCACAGAAAGGAAGTGATAGGAAAGTGAGAGAAATAAATAGCACTGAAATCGCCAAATTAGCAGGTGTTTCTAGAAGTACCGTTAGTAGGGTGATCAATAATTATCCCAATGTACCGCAGCATACAAGGGAAAAAGTATTGAAAGTAATCAAAGAAAATAATTATTATCCTAATCTATTTGGTCAAGTGTTAGCAGGAGCGAAGACTGGTACTATTGTTCTAATAACCATTGACGATGGGAACATATCAAGCGACCCCATTCATACGTACTTAATCACCCGAGTTATAGAGACTGCAGCTGATTATGGTTATTACGTGTTAACCATGGTAATCAGAGATAGTAAATCCCAAAAATCGAAGGATAAGATTAAGGAAGTTTTTCACCAGAGGAGAGTCGACGGTGGAATTGTCATGGGAGTAAACAAAACCGAAGAATTTGTTGAAGAGTTAGTAGAAGAAGGCTTTATTATAGGGATATTAGACCAGGAGCCTTCCTTACAAGGAGAGCCTAATCGAATTACGTATAGATTTCCTAGTAAACAAGCTGCTTCCATTGCAACTGAGTATTTAGTTCGTTTAAATCACAAAAACATTGGTGTTATCAACGGGAATATGAATCGATTAGCTGGTACAGAGCGTTTCGAAGGTTTTGGTGAGGTTATGAAGAAATACGACTTACCTATTAGACAGGAATGGGTGTTACCTGGTGATTTCAATAAACAAAGTGGCTACAATGCGATGGTAAATCTAGTAGTCAGTGGGGTTGAACTACCTACTGCGATTTTCGCGGCAAACGATAGTGTCGCGTTGGGGGCATTAAAGGCGTTAGAGGAATTTTCTATTTCGGTACCTGAAGATATTTCGATCATTGGGGTTGATAATCATTTGTTAAGCGCCTACAGTACTCCGGCACTCACGACAGTTAAGGTAGATTTTGAGGAAATTATTGAGTCACTAACTGCTCATGTGATTAAAGCGATACTAGGTGAAAAAATGGATAAAGTACCCAAAATGGATGTGGAATTACTAGTCAGAGATTCTTGTAGAAAAATTTAATCAAAACATGGAGGAAGAAATAATGAGTGTATTAGGAACAAATGTCGTGGCACAAGTAGGGATTATTGTGAAGGATATTGAAAAAACGTCTCAAGCTTTTGCGGATTTCTTTGGAGTAGAAAAGCCCCCAGCAAATCCAACAGATCCTCTGGATAAGGCACAAACAAGTTATAAAGGGGAGCCAACAGAAGCCCGTGCAAAATTAGCATTCTTTGATATGGGCTCTTTACAGCTTGAATTGATAGAGCCTGATGAACATCCTAGTACTTGGAGAGAATATTTAGATACTCACGGCGAAGGGGTTCACCATATCGCCTTTGTCGTAAAAGATATGAAAGATACAGTTGCTAAAATGGAAGCCAGAAATATGCCTTTAGTTCAAAAAGGAGAATATACGGGCGGAAGATATGCCTATATGGACACCTTTAGCGATCTAAAAGTAATTCTTGAATTGTTAGAAAATGATAACTAATATGGAGGGTTTATAAAATGAAAAAGGTAGTAGTAACAGGTGGAAGTGGTTTATTAGGTTCAGCGGTGATTAGTGAATTTTTAGAACATGGGTATGAAGTAGTTAATGCAGATATTAAGTATCCAAAAGAAGCACTTTGCAGGACAGTGATAACAGACTTAACGAATTTGGGTCAAGTATATGGCGTATTAGCAGGTGCTGATGCAGTGGTTCATCTTGCAGCAATTCCGGTCGCATACTCGCATCCGAATGAAGTAACGTTTCAGAATAATGTCATGTCCACTTATAACATTTTAGAAGCGGCAGGCAATTTAGGAATTAAAAAAGCGGTCATCTCTTCAAGTGAGTCTTCGTATGGTATTTGTTTCTCAAGTCAAAGTTTAACACCTCAGTATGTACCGATGGATGAGGATCACCCGCAATTGCCGGATGAAAGTTATGGTTTATCTAAGATTGTCAATGAGAAAACAGCTGATATGATCCACCGTAGAACGGGGATGCAAGTAGTATCATTCCGATTAGGAAATGTCATTACTCCTGAAATGTATAAGAATTTCCCTGGATTTATCCATGATCCTGAGCAGAGAAGGACTATTTTGTGGAGCTATATCGATTCACGTGATGCAGCGACTGCTTATCGATTAGCGGTTGAGGTAGATGGACTTGGTTCTGTTGCCCTTAATATTGGGGCCGATGAAACAAGTATGGATATTGAGAGTAAACAACTAATGGAACTATGCTTCCCGGATGTAAAAGACTTTAGAAAAGATATTACAGGCTTTGATCCTCTGTTAAATACTGATAAGGCTAAGAGGCTTTTAAATTGGCAGCCAGTTCATAAATGGAGAAATTATGTAGGGGGAGAATAAGAATGAATTTGATGACACCTTTTTCATATAAAGGACTGGAGTTAAAAAATAGAATTGTGATGCCGCCGATGTGTCAATACCAAGTTACAGCCAAGGATGGAATTCCAAATGAATGGCACTATGTCCATTATGTTAGTAGGGCAATTGGTGGAGCGGGATTGATCATCATTGAGATGACAGATATTGAACCTGATGGACGCATTACAGACCATGATTTGGGAATATGGTCTGACTCTCACATTGAGCCATTCAGGAGAATTATCGAACAATGCCATCAATATGGGGCAAAGGTTGCTATCCAGATTGCACATGCAGGCCGTAAAGCAGAGGACGCATTCGTACCTGTTGCTCCCTCCGCGATACCGTACTCTGAAGAAACAAAAATTCCACGTGAACTAACTGTAGATGATATTACTAGATTAGTCGACCAGTTTCGAGCTGCGACCAAAAGAGCAATTGCTGCTGGAGTAGATACGATTGAATTGCACGGTGCCCATGGGTATTTGTTGCATCAATTTCAATCACCATATATTAATCACAGGGAAGATGAATATGGTAAGGATCTCGCTCGATTCGGAGTGGAGGTAATTCAGGCAACGAAAGCTGAAATGCCAGCTGATATGCCCCTAATCATGCGAATTTCTGCGACAGAGTATGTCGAAGGAGGGTATGACCTTAATTATGCTGTGGAATTATGCAGGAGGTATAAGGAAGCTGGTGTCGATATCTTCCATGTTTCAACAGGTGGTGAAGGTCCGGTATTGAACATGTTTAACACCGGCCCAGGTTATCAGGTAGAATATGCAGAGAAAATTCGAGAGCAATTGAATGTCCCTGTAATAGCCGTAGGCGCGCTGGACAATCCAGAACTAGCTAACAGCGTCATCCATGAGGAAAAAGCAGACTTAGTTGCTGTAGGAAGAGGGATGTTGCAAGATCCATATTGGGCTCATCATGCTGCTGTTAAGCTAGGCCTCGAGTTTCAAGCGCCAGGGGTTTATCAAGAACACATGAAACAAAGAGGATAGAGAAGGAAAGAAAGAAGCAAAGGGACGGACCTATTGTTTCCATATAATTCACAATTTAGTGAACGAAACGGAGGAACCGTCCCCATGCTTTTCATGCTTTTTTCACTATGGCTTTTTCATAATACCTGCTTCTTGAAGCTTTACTAGTAGCTTGTTAAAATCTGCTACTAACTCCGGTAGTGTAGTTGCGGTAGATTCGGCTTGGTGCTCTATCTGAAAACTCACCTCATCGGGTTGTATTTTTGTCAATGTTCCTAATCCTGGTATTAGCTTTTTAGCCTCGTGTGCCATAGTTGTCACCTCCCCAGAAATTAATTTTTTTCAAGCTGCCCTTTGAACCCTATAAATGCCGGTTGTATGAGAAGCGATTGGATTTTCGCATGCTTATGACGTTTTCTCCAACTCTACCAACCAATAGCATGATAAAAAGAGTGGGATTCGTTACTTAAATTACATCTCTTTATTAAACTTGAAGCGGTAATAAGTTCCATATAAAATGATAAGCATATAGGCAAAAACAAATAGCAATAAGACTATTAAATCTATACCCATCAAGGCAAATGAGAACATTAAGGCTCCAAACACAAAAACCATCATGTCATATGCTTTCGCTTTTGCCTGATTAGCGATTGCCAAATTACGCTCATCTTTCAGATCAATCTTCAGCTGTTTTGCCGCGGCGGGAGCACTTTTCATAGCGCGTTGGAGGATTATTTCTCCCATACCGTGACCAAAAATAACACAGCCCAGCCCAACAAAGAGATAAGGCAATGCTCCCAGCATAACCTGTGGATCTTCAATTGTTTTGATGAAATATACACCACCTGCTATTAGTCCTACACCTACAAAGGTAATAATAAAAGCGGAAATAGATTTTTTCATTGCTTTTCGTCCTCCTCATAAATAAAGATTTCTTCAATAGTCATTCCGAAAAAACGTGCAATCTTGAATGCTAAAATAATCGACGGGTTATAGCGTCCGTTTTCTAACGAACCAATAGTTTGTCTTGATACTTCAAGGGCCTCTGCTAATTCTTCCTGCTTAATTCCATTTTGCTTGCGGATTTCTTCTAAACGGTTTTTCATGCGTTCACTCCCCTTATGGAAAGTTCACTTTCCATAAGGGGAGTATAGCCTTCAAATTAAACGATGTCAAGCTCGCTTTCCATATTAAGAAGGCTATTAATTCCTAAGAGGGGATAATAAGGTTATTCATCCTAGAAAAGATTCGGCCTTAATAAATTGATAAACTTACAAGCATTACAAATTTTTGTAAGATGAATTGGTTGATCAAGGGAATGAGAGAGGAACTAGATTTTAATCCAGCTGAAGTATTTTAATGAGTGATTACAGCCACAAGATTGTACTTCGCCATGCTTTTGTTCACAAATCGTCACGGTACTCCACATGATTACAACATCATTAGCACTAGAAGAACGTCAACAAATTTGCAAAAAAGCCTAACCCTATATTTTTGCTAGGGATAGGCTTTTGATATGCTATTAAGTTACTATTGAGATTTTGTATTTCATGAATAAAATTGTCTTACTAGCAAATTGATCTGTTGTTTTTACGTTGGTCTTACACAATCTTAGTCAAATCATAATTTAGATCTTCCATTTTAAGATATGATAGAAAGACTACCTTAGCGTAAGAATGAAGATGAAATTTTTCAAAAAACGATTTCAGCGATACGAGTATTAGTAGGCGATACCAACTCGTGATTTTGAAAAATCATTTGTCTTAATCTGTCTATATGTAAATTCTGCTGTATCTGGTACGGATATTTTCGCTCCATCCTCCGGCAAGAAATCTCGCTCTACACGATATTTTCCTATCCTTTCTCCATCCGGTAAGTAGGTAGGACAGACAATCGTCCAATCAAGGGTTGTTTGTTTGAGCATATTGTACACTTTATGGTGTTCTTCAGCTGCACGGGTTGACTTACGCTTTGATTCACTTGATTGATAACGGAGAGAGTTAGGCGTTGTTCTACTTTGAAGGATACCTGCAGTTCCTACAGTTATAATTCGTTTTATACCTTCACTTTCCATTGCCTCGATAATATGTGACATACTATCGGAAAGAGTGGTTGTTCCATCAGTATTTAGTGCACTTATAACAACATCAATTCCTTGCATTGCATGTACAATATCGTCTTTATTTAATACATTTCCTTTTATAACGGTTAAATTCTCATTATTTATTTGAATTTTCTCTGGAGTACGTACTAGTGCAGTAACATGATGTCTGTTGTACAGGGCGTTAGTAACTATATGACTTCCGACTCTTCCAGTTGCACCTAAAAGTAAAATATTCATAAAACAGAACCTCCTTTTGCAAATACAAATAGTTTACTATAAGAGATATAGTGCTGTCATATACTTCAGATGAATGAATAAATAGATTTTTTTATACAATATTTGTAATTTTCTGGTATTATTTATCTGTAGAGGTTGGTGGCTTTGTAGAGGTGATTTACTTACTTGGGCGCATTTAGAGGACGTAAAGAACATCTACTAAAGGATGTTAGTACCTAAAATGAAGTGTTTCTATCAGAGTCTTTATGTGAAAGGACGAATACGATATGTTTATTTCAGTTACTAGGTTGCATTTAAAAAGTAAGCGGAAGTTAATTAGCTTTTTTTTTCATACCATTACATCGATTATGCAGTCAAAAAAATCTGAAGGATTACTATTTTCTTCTTTTGAAAAAGAAGGATGGGACACATACTGGACACTGACAGTTTGGGAAAGCAAGGCAGATATGGAGTTCTTTCGAAATAATGGTAATCATTTAAAAGCAATGAAGATTTCACGACATCTCGCAGATAAGTTAGAATTAGTCAATTGGGAAGCAGAAGCTATTCCCACTTGGAATGAGTGTAAAGACAGATTACATAAGAAGTTTGGTAGAATTGAGTGAGGGTTGATTTGCTGAAACGAATGGTTGCCATACTGTAAGATAGCATTACCTGTCCTAATTAAGACTAACGAAGCACATGGTGAAAATTGTATTTTCGAATGCAAGATAGAAACAAGGAGTTGTCGATGCGGCAACTCTATTGTGCGTAGTAAGCTATATCATTTTAGGCTACGAAGCTGTCATGAATTTTATGATATAAGTTTGCATTTTAATATTGCAGCTTACGTTACGTCATATGCTACTCTAAAAATATCTACATGAGGAGGGATTGAAATGGAAGATAAAGAAACTACTTTTACTATTGGAGAATTTGGGAAGCGAGCAAGAATAACCGTAAGAACTTTAAGGTTTTACGAAGAAATAGGATTGCTGAAACCAAAGCAACAAAATAAGGCTGGCCATAGATTGTATGGATTAGAGGAACTGACAATAGTACAGCTAATACAATCATTAAAGTACTTAGGCTACTCTTTGGAAGAAATAAAAGGCTTGATCAACAATGATTCAAATGCGTTTGAGCAACTTACGAAGTCTTTGCCATTGCAGCATAAACTCTTGACCAATAAAAGAAACGAATTAGATAAAGCCATTGAAGCGGTTGAGCGTGTCCAACTCATAATGAGTGAAGGAAAGCCGGTAACCTGGAAAGTTATCATTTCGTTGCTTTTCCAAATGGAACATGAAGAAGAGCAAAGAGAATGGGCGAAGGAATACTTGTCAGATGAAATCGCTAATCAATTTTTTACTCTTTCAAAAGAGCAACGGCAACAAATGGATATAGAAATGTTAGATTGGTTATCGTCGTTGAAAGTTTTGATAAAAGAGGGGGTTTCTCCCAATTCGCCTGAAGCCTTTGAAGTTCTTAATAACCTGACCGAATTGGCTACAAGACATGTTGATAATAAAGAAGATCTAGTAGAGCAACTGGAAAAAGCACATGATTTAATGGAACCAGAGGAAATGAATTTTCTATTCCCTACGATTTTGACAGCAGTAGAAGAAGAATTTTTAATAGAAATAGGAAAGTCCATGGAAGCATTATATAATGAAAAGGAAAATGCACTCAATGATGAAGATTGATAAGCAGATAGCAAACAATAATGGTATATTTGGAAACGGGAAGTTTTGTTTAAGAACTGTGTGAATTAAGAAGAGGAGTGTATTAACAGCTGACTAAAATGTATACAAAAGTAATCGAATGTATTAAAATGTAAATATGGAAAAAATATATAAACCTAAAGATTTTGCGTCATTGTTAGGAGTTTCTGTTTTGACGTTACAACGTTGGGACAATGAAGGGAAACTTATTGCTTACCGAAACCCTAAAGGAAGGAGATTTTATACTCATACACAATATGAGGAATATATGGGGATAAAGAAAAGAAATCAAGTAGGTAAGATTGTGCTTTATTCAAGAGTTTCTAATCGAGTGCAAAAAGATGATCTGAAAAATCAAACTTCGTTTTTACGGGATTTCATTAACGCCAAAGGGATTATTGTTGACGAAGTAATTGAGGATATTGGTAGTGGATTAAATTACAAACGGAAACATTGGAATCGCTTATTGGATGATGTTCGTGAAGGGAAGGTTTCACAAATTTATATCACACATAAAGACCGTTTCATTCGTTTTGGGTTTGATTGGTTTTCGTCGTTCTGTAAAAAATGCGGTTGTGACATCGTAATTGTTAATAATCAAGAATTATCACCACAAGAAGAGCTTATTCAAGATTTAATCGCTATTATTCACGTATTTTCATGTCGTATTTACGGTTTACGTAAGTACAAAAAGAAAATCAAGGAAGATGATACATTATGAAAAAAGCCTTTAAAACCGAAATCAAACTAACCGATAATCAACGAACAAAACTCCATCAAACGCTCGGTGTGTGCCGTTTTTTATACAATCGGTTTCTTGCCTACAACAAAGATCATTACCAACAATACCTTGAAGGGAAACAACCCTACGGGTTTGTGAGTGGCATGGACTTTGATAAGTACGTGAACAACGACTTGTCTAAGCAGGAAGGGTTTGAATGGATTAAAGACGTTGGTTCAAAGGCGCGAAAGAAAGCGATTATGAACGCACATACAGCGTTTCAGAACTTCTTCAAGGGGAAAGCGAAGTTTCCACGCTTCAAGAAAAAGAAAGATCAAGACATTAAGGCGTACTTCCCAAAGAATAATCAAGGAGATTGGACAGTGGAGCGTCATCGGATCAAGGTACCTACACTTGGTTGGGTACGACTAAAAGAGTTTGGTTATCTCCCTACCAATCGAAACGTCATCAGTGGAACAGTAAGCCAACAAGCAGGACGGTATTATGTGTCTGTGTTATGTGAAGTTGAACCTACCTCCGTCACTTCTACCCCTTCCGTTGAAGGAATGGGCATTGACTTAGGACTTAAAACATTTGCGGTCACTAGTCAACACCAAGAGTATCAGAACATTAACAAGACTTTGAGAGTACGAAAGCTAGAAAAACAACTTCGACGAGAACAACGTTCTCTTTCAAGAAAATATGAAACACAAAAAACTATTCAAAAGAAAGGATGTGAAACTGCTACTACTTACAAACGGTCAAACATTCGAAAAAACATTCTACGAGTGCAACAACTTCATCAACGCCTAGCCAACATTCGCTTAGAATACGTGAAATCTGTCGTTACTACGGTGGTCAAAACCAAGCCAACCTTCATTACGATTGAAAATTTAAACGTCAAAGGCATGATGAAAAACAAGCATTTGTCCAAGGTGGTTGCCCAACAGTGTTTCTATACATTCAAGACGTGGTTAGTATCTAAATGTAAGGAACATCGCATTGAGTTACGAGCAGTTAACCGCTTTTATCCTTCTAGTAAACTGTGTTCGTGCTGTGGTCACAAAAAGAAAGAGTTGAAACTTAGTGATCGCAGGTATATATGTGGAAATTGCGGGACAGAACTTGACCGTGACCAAAACGCATCGATTAACTTGATGCAAGCCAAAGAATATACATTACTCACCTAAACGAGAGTGTTTATATGTACGGGGGGCTACCTCGGAATTAACGCCTGTGGAGAATGAAACCAAACGATAGTAGCATACCACTCGTAAGATTGGGGCGAAATCGCATTCATAGAAGCAGGAAAAATCTAAGAATGTAAATGTTTGATTATGTTTTTAGTAGCAGAAGTGGCAATGAGTTATGAGACAGCACTAAAAAAATATATAGAAGCTACTAATACACACGATTTTAATAACGTAAAGAGTATACTTCATGAGAATGCGATTTTTTGGTTTTCTAATAAAACATGTACCAACACAAGTGATATTCAGAAGTACTTTGAAAATGCCTGGGAACTAATTAAAGAAGAGGTTTATACAGCCAATGACATACGTTGGATTTCAACCGACCAAAATTCAGCAACATGTATTTACTCATACCATTACGAGGGATATCATAACGGAAAATTTGTGTCAGGTAATGGAAGGGCAACAAACGTTTTTATCAAAACAGAAGATAATGAATGGAAGTTAATTCATGAACACTTGAGTAGTCTATCATAGTGTTGTACGAATGGATGCGATAGCTGCGAAAGGCTATCGCTGTTTTACTTAACAAAAGAGGTGGTAAATGTGGAGGATACAAAACATAATATTGTGTATTTAGTAATTAAACAACATACAAGCAACTATCCTAATCCTATTAGACTTGTAAAAAATCAAGAAGTTGTTGTTGGCCAAAAGTATGAAGGTAATGAGGAAGGGTGGAATCGCTGGATCTATTGTTACACGATAGATAAAGACTTAGAGGGGTGGGTTCCCGAACAAATACTCCATATCCAAAATGAGCAAGGATATATGTTAGAGGATTATTTCGCCAAAGAATTAGATGTAACTATTGGTGAACAACTACAAAAATTAAAAGAACTCAATGGTTGGGCTTGGGTTAGAAGGATAGATGATTTGGAAGAAGGTTGGGTACCTATAGAAAATATAAAACAAGCAAATGAATACTAACGAATTCCTTAGATTTCTATTGCAGGAATTTTGCCCTGGAAATAGAGATTATATACCTTATTTTACTACCCTCAATAGCACAAGAAGGCTGTCGCCTACGTTGCTATTGAAGGTTAGTTTTATTCAGTTTCATTTCTGAAAAGTATAATTATAAAGTTGCCTTGTCATTTCTAAACGACTTTCCTCTCCATAAAACAGTAAGGGAGATTAGTAAGCCAATCATTGCAAACGATAAGACAATCGTTTGGATATCGATACCTCTTGTTACGAGCAGCGTAACACTAGCATATGCAAGTGGGTCAAAACCGTTCATAGTTAGGAAAATAACACTCATTACTCTTCCCATAATTCTTGGATCTGTATTTTCTTGTGTCGAAGTGAAAAATGGAATTGCAACAAATGTCATAGAAAAGCCGATAAAGAATGCTAGAATTGTGAGAACATATAGATTTGGAACTTGACTAAACCCAATAGCTATTAGTAGCGTCGCAATTAAGCCGACTATAGAAGTCAATCCACGGCGACGTATTTTTACAAAGCCCAATACCGCAGTACTCGTAAGCATACCTAGCCCCAAACCAACTTCAATAAAACTCAAATTAATAGGTGTACCACCATACGTTTCAACTAACAGTGGAATGGCAATGGTTATCGCACCGAAGGCAAAGATATTTAAGGTCACTAAAATTAGAATTCCAGTTAATAGAAATCTACTTGCTTTTACATAGGAAAAGCCTTCTATTAAATCTCGAAATGGGGTCTGTTTTACTGTATTTACAACAGGACCTTCGTTTAAAAGTGGTGGGAACATCAAACATGCAGATAAGAGAACAATGATGGCAGCAACGAAATAACCCCCAGTGACACCAAAATACTCCATGACACTTCCAGATATGATAGGCCCAATTATGAAGCCAAATTGCCCCATGCCTTGAACAATCGCATTTGCTTGTTGGATTTGATCTTTGTCGACGATTTTGGGGATTAACGATGCACCAGCCGGTCCTGAAAAAGCATCCAATGTCCCAAATATCATCCCCAATAGCACAAGATGCGAGATTGATAAGCTAGAGGTATAGGATAAAAAATAGATTAAAACTAGAATTAATCCTTGAATAAAACTAGTAGTAAACATAATTGACGTTTTTTTAAACTTATCAGCGATAATACCTCCGAAAGCCATCATTAAAATTCGTGGGACAGTTATTGATATAAGGACAATTCCTAAGGAACGAGCTGATCCTAGCTCTGAAATTGCAAACCAGGTAGTAGTTGTAAAAAATGCACTATATCCTATTAGTGCTAAAAATCCACCTATAAAAATAAATAAAAACGGACGATTTTGTAGTAATGATTTTTGTGTTTCCATAACTCACATTCCTTTCACTTAATATAAAACTAGCTTAACGTGTGACGTAACGTCCTAGGCAAGACTTTTATTTTGGAATGAATGATTTACTTGTGTAGTGATTATTGAGAGCTTGAAAACATAGATGATATTGAAACGAGGGTTTATTTAGACGGAGTTAACAAGAGGGCAATTCTCAAAGCTAGTAAATATAACAACTAGAATTACCTGAAGCTGAATTTGTGGTTGCTCTTTTTGCTATTAGGAACTATAAGAGCTGTTTAGGAGAAAGTATATGGAAAATTATGTATCCGAAGAACTGGAACGAAGGGGGAAGGAATTATAATTGAACAAATGTAAAAGGATGATTGTCACAGGTAGTATTATATGTATTATCGGGTTCTTGTACTTTTTCTTCGCGCAAAATGGTTTTTATGGTGAGATACAATTTACAGAACTAAAACATAATGGTATTGACTACAAAATAGTAGCAACAAGGTTAGGTATTAATGAAAATATAGTATTTAAGATGTCACCAACTGAAAAATTGGAGATTGTAATGGATGATTATTACTCTAAAAGTTCGATTGTAACAATATGAGGTGATCTTAAAGAAAAACAGCCATATCATGTATATTATCGTTCGTACCGATATCGTGATAGATTTAAATTAGAAAAGATTTATTTAGATTGATTAAGGAACAAAATAACCATTTCTCATGTGTAACTTACCAAAGCTAATGTTGAAGAAGAAACTACTAATAAAACAACAGCTCCATTTTATGAGACTGGTAACAACACATAGAGAGGATTACTTTTGGTAGTCCTCTTTCGTTTTGGAATAGATACTGCGCAGCAAACTAGCTGAGCATAGATGAGAAAAGTTAGACAATTATCATACACAAAATTGTTATTTTCTGGTATTGTTTGAGATAGGAAGTTGGTTAATTTGTGAAGTTTTAATTAAGCAGGTTTATATAAAAGGAGATTTCTATTTAAGGGGGATAAAATTGAAAAACACAATAGTGTTGGGCTTTTTACTTTGTGTAGTATTTTTAGTCGGTTGTTCAAATGAACAAGTCTTTGAGGAATTTTTTCATCAAGAAATGAAACGAAAACACGAAAATGAAAATTTTTCGTATGCTCTTGTACATACGGAATTAAATGCTGTTCAAGAAGAAGATGCTATCGCAGTATTTAAAGAACATAACAGTCGTGGAGAACAGATTTTTATAGGTTATTTTGAGAAAAATGATAACAGGTGGGAATGGAAACAAACAAGAGGAGCAGAATGGGATACACCTCACAAATGGTCTGCAATGCACGAAGTACCATATATCTACTCAGGAGCAATTAGCGATAATAGTATTAAAGAAATATATGCTGGAAGAGAAAAAGCGAAGATAATTGATGTTGAAGGAAACAAAAGGTATTGGTATGTTATTAGTCCTGTTAAAGAAGCTCAAGTAAAGTTTGTAAGAAAAGATGGTATAGAGGAAATAGTAGAATCGGTTGATGAAGAAATGTTAAAAGATTGGGGAAAATAACTATTGGTTTTTCGTGTAAGGTATATCTGGACGTGAAGAAATTGTTTTTATTTACACTTTTGTTTTCTATACTACTAATTACTGGGTGTAATGATAACTACGGAAGACAGAAATAAGTATAAAAATTTGGAATTGATATACATTGAAGATTATTACGATAATGGTGGGAATTATATAAAAACAGTATTCGTCGATTCCAAACTTGAAAAATCGATGGTGACTCTCGTCGAAAAATTTGATGATACAATAGTAGAACTTCAGGGACCGTTAACAATATTAATTCCAGATAATCGTATAAGCTTTAACTTAAATAAAATGAATCGGAAAGAAAAACGCAAGGTTAAAGAACATATTCTATCATTTAGGGAAATGTAATTTTGTCATCATAATAATATCAAAAGTAAGCGTCGTAAATTCACTAAAAAAAGCTTATGTTGAAAAAGAGGATGTAGAAAATGGAACGTATTCTTTTAGGGGGAAATATGAAAAAAGTTATTGTGGCTACAATATTACTTATTGAGAAATTAAACAGTTTCATTACAAAATATTATGATATAGAAAATCCAGAACAATATAAAGCAATTTGGTTTGTTTCTTACGAAATAAATGATGGAAAAGAACTATCGTCAATATATATTGATGCACAAAGTGGAGAAGTTTTAAGTAGTTGGTTAATTAGTGACGAGAACGGGGACGTATTAGATAAAAGTTTTCTTGGTAAATAGAAATCAATTTTTTACTATCGAGGAGCGGTTAGTTAATTTTTATTTATGCTCATTACAATACTAATAAAAATGAAATTAGGAGGATAAATGAGAGCAGCTATTATATTTGTTTTAGCTATATTATTTATTGTTGGTTGTAGTTCAACCGAATTAGAAAGGTTAAAGGAAACAAGCAATGCAGACCATATCGGTAAAATAACTAAAATAGATACCGGCGGAAATAGGATTTTGGTTAATGAACTATCCACGAACAATGATACCTCTGCAATCTGGTTGTCAATTGTAGATGATACAGAATTGCTCGATTCCGAAGGCAACATCATTTCCTTGAGGAATTTTAAAAAAGGAAAATTATTAGAAATTTGGAATAGTGGTGGAGTTTTTCTTTCTGAACCTCGCCAGGCTACTGCTGCGAAAGTAATCCTATTGAAGTAGACGTTTCAAATTTAACTTGTGAATTGATACACTTTTAAACAAATTGATTGTATAGTGTTGACATAGCCCATTTGGAATAATATGTTACTATTTAGATAGCATTCTATTTCCGATGAAGATATATCTTAGTTTGAAAGATTTAGGAAGGAGTGACACAATGATAAGGTTTAAGATATGCTCTATGCAAAGTCTATTCTATGAACAACGGCGGTTGTTTGTGTAGAGCTAATAATCTAAATAACCGCTTAAATATGGATAGTGATAATTTGTTATAGTGTAGACTTTGCTACCTTAAAATTCAACTATTTTTAAGGAGCGGAGCAATCATGAAAAAATATGTAAATGCCGAAATCATCTTTCCAGAAGAATTACTGAAAGAAATACAAAAGTATATAAATGGTGGATTGGTTTATGTCCCTAAAACAAAAGGTTTACACAAAAAATGGGGTGAAACTTCAGGCAGCAGAATAGTTTTGAAGCTTAGAAATGAAGAAATTAGACAAAGATTTTTAAGTGGTGAGACTATCGATCAACTTTCAGATCGATTTTGCCTTTCCATCGAAACGATTAAAAAGATCGTTTATTCAAAAAAATAGTTTAACAAAAGTCGCATTGGAAGAAATTCTAATGTGACTTTTTTGTGTATAGCATAGTTTAAATTGTTTACTACATATTTTTAAGCTTTTACCAGTGTTACAATATCAAATATTAGAAGTAGTTGATAATACTTATTAAAAACTGCAGGGGGATAACAAATGAATGATTTTTTTAGATTTGATACTGATGAAGAACGGCGGGAGTTATTAGTTAGAGCAAGGAAAGTCGCTTTATCAGCAATTCAACGGTATGACTTAGAATGGGATAGCATCAAATTTATTCAATTATCCGATACGATCACGTATAAAATTGAAACCAGTACTGATAACAATTATTTGCTTCGCATTCATTCGGACCGATTGAGCAGAGAGGAAATTCGTTCAGAACTCCTATTGTTACAAGCACTAAACAAATCGAATAATCTAAATGTACCAGAAGGGATAGCAAGTTGTGATGGTAATTATCTATTGGAAATTGAAACAGAAATAGGATATAGACGCCCCTATGTAACGATGATGCGGTGGATTGAGGGTGAACATGAAACAGGTGAATTTACGGATAGTCAAGCATATAATATGGGTGTATTAATGGGGAGGATCCATGCTGCAGCAAATGATTTCAATTCCCCTTCTGATTTTGTTAGACCTACTTGGGGAGTAGACAGTTTTAAACGTGCAGTGGCTAAGTTGGAACGTTATTATGAACATTTTTTATCCGAAGAGGGATGGAAGCTGTATCAAAATGCAGCTGAGAAGGTTGTATCTCAGCTTACCACTATGCATCCAAGTGAACTTAACTATGGGCTCATTCATGCTGATTTGCATACAGGTAATATCGTTTTTAAGGATAATCAACCCTATCCAATTGATTTTGGAAGATGTGGGTACGGATATTATCTCTACGATATGGCAGGCACCTTATTGGGGCTTTGGCCGAAACATCGCTGGATGCTTTTCCAAGGTTACGAGAGTATTAGGAAGTTGGAAACGGACTATATTCGGGATCTGGAATGTTTCTTCGTCATGTTCATGATCGAGAACTACTGCAATCACGCCTCTGATCCAAGAGAAACAGCTAGTTTAATTGATGAACAAAAATATGCCCAAGCATACATAAGAGAATATTTACAAGGTAATCCATTTTTATTCGAAGTCATCGAGCCTGTAAATATGGATTAACCTCACGATAACGGATTGGAATAATATTAAATAAGGGAAAATATTACATTAATTTACTGTTTAGGGTGTTTGTTCATATCTCAAGTTTTAAAAACGAGCGGTAACTAGGATTACTGAAAAATTTGACAATAATGGACATTACACTCCAGGTCCATTTAAAACGACAAAATACTCTTATCCACAGGGTTAGATTCTCTTACATAAATTTGCAAAGAGGAACTTTCTCGTAGAAATATAGTTTAAGAACACGCATTCATCTATTCATTTCTCTCCACGGCGAACCGATAATAACTATATACTTATCATTATACTTCGGGGAGAGACATGCAAATTGACACAGATAATTGAAACCTTAGACAAAAAAACGAGTTTTATCAAGCTGCAACAAGAAGAACTAATCAAGAAGAATAATTTGCTTTATCTTATAGTACTCATTTCTTATTCTTTAGGAAGCTTGGCCAACTTGCTTCAAAATGCACCAATGATTGTGACCTTATCATTATTTGCAGGATTTATCTTGAGTATCGTTGCATTTATTCTTGATAAAGTCCTTAAAATGGAAAGCTATAGAAAAGCAATCCCTTATGTACTTGTGACGACTACGTTCCTAGTATTTTTGATTATTGCCATAGAGCGGGGTGGCTCGTTATCAGCTCTTTTAATTCCTTTGTTTATTTTGGCCCTTGCTTCGGTTCATTCATCTAAGCCATTATTTATAAGTGGTGTCGTGATGTCTAGTATTTTACTAGCACTTAATGTTCATCCCTTACTAGAAGGTACAATTATCATTGAAAATCAAATTGGTAATGTCGTGTTAATCTTTTCGCTTGTTGTTGTTACTTATTATGTTCAAGGGAAATTGAGTAGGAAAGTCACAACTCAATTTAATGAACTACTAGCGGAGCAAGAACTGATTGCGCATAAAGAAGAACAAGAAAAGAAGCTTTTTGAAGAAGATGTTCGCGTCATGGTAGAAAATATAGAGGCAATTTTCAAACAATCGGAAAGCAATCTTGATTTGCAACGTGAAATGCTTCTATCTATACAAAGCATTTCCTCAGGTAGTTCAAAACAAAGTGAGCAAATAAATGAAGTAACAGAAATGGCCAAAGGCACAAAAATGGCGATGGATGACGTTGATCGAAATTCTAATCAATTAAAGCTAGAAGCTGTTGAGGTTAAAGAGATTACAAAAGACGGAAAAGAAAAGATGGCTCAACTTCGTGAAGGGATGGAAACACTAAAACAAGCAGTTGATGGTTTATTAGCGGTATTTGGCCTATTAACGGCAAAGAATAAAGATACCAATATCCTTGCTAATAATATCAAAGAAATTACAGAGCAAACGAATTTATTAGCGTTAAATGCATCCATTGAAGCTGCTCGTGCAGGCGAACATGGAAAAGGATTTGCGGTTGTAGCAGAAGAAATTAGAAAGTTAGCCGATAGCACACAGAAAACCACGGTTCAAATTACTCAGAATTTACATGAGGTAAATCAAGCGAACGAAAAGGCTGAAAAACAATTGAACGAGAGTAATGAGTCCTTCTATGCGAATTTAGAAGTAACAAAAGTAGTGAATGACATTATCGAAAAAGTACACAGCACGTTAGATCATTTAGAACAAAACTTAGGTTCATTTTCTAGTTTAGCGAAGACGGTTTCGGCTAAAACAGAACAAACCCAAAATCAAACAGTTGAATTTGCTGCCATTGTTGAAGAGTCAACTGCAGGCTTAAAGCAGTTAACAGGAACGGTACAAGGCCTAAATCAAGATAATGAGAAAATTGTTCAATATCTTAGCGAAACGATGAGAAGCGTGGAAAACTTAAAGAAACGTATGAATGGAATAAAATAATTAATAGGATGTTTTAGACGCAGCCTGCTAGTTTTAGAGTAAACTAGTGAGGCTGCAGTTTTTTTATTATTTGGTCCTTTTTAGGGAAAGAGCTAACAAAGCTAAGCTTACAGTAGATGGACTGGATTAGCAGAAGCAGTTATAGTTAATCTAGGACGAGTTTTTTTCTCTATTTTTAAAACTTAGAAATACAAACTTGTGATTAGAGGTGAGGTAAGATCAAAATCATATTTATATGTAGTAAAAATCAATGGAGAAGTCCGACAGCTGAGAAGATTTTTCAAGATTTCAATGGCTATGATGTAAGATCAGCAGGCACAGAGACTGGTGCAAGAAATAAGGTTACAAATGGACACGTTGGTTGGGCAGACCTTATTTTTGTAATGGAAAAAAAGCATCTACGACGGTTAAAGGATAAGTTTGGACCCATGCTTGATAATAAAAAGGTTATAAATTTGGATATTCCTGATGATTACCAATATATGGACCTTGAATTAATAGAAATCTTAAAAGCTCGGGTTGGAGAATATATAGAGGTACCTGAATGAGGTCGAATGAATAGTTAGCAGTTCACTTATTAAGTAATGAGGTGTACTTCTGAAAAATAAGGTATATTATAATATATAGATTCTCTTTAAAGACAAGAAAAGTAGGTGAACATAGTGGGAAAATATCAATTGGATGCCAAAAGTAAGGTAGCTGTGAGAAAATATCAGGAAAATCAATCGCCTGGCAAATCTGATAAAAAGCAGCAACTTGAAAAATTACGTGCGGAGTATTTAAAAAAGAAGCAAAAACAAACAGATAATTAATACGAAAACATAGGGAGACTAAATTTCCCTATGTTTTTCTTATTTCATGTTATTTTGTCAATTGAAGATAGAGCCCACCTACTAAGCGTTAGTATAAGTAAATTCCTTCACAAAATTTACGAAATAAAGCCCCTATCATCCTAATCAGAGATATGAGTTAGGGGCTTTATTTAAGGCTCTTTTCTAAAACATTGTTGCTTTATAACCCTTAACTTAAGTTGGAAAATACTTTAGACGGAAATATAACCCTTAAATTTGGAAGAAAAGAGCACTGCATACTAAATAATTAGTGATAAAATAGTATGGAATGTGTAAAAATCCGGCTTTTGGGATTTTTACGAAAGCAACAAACTTTACGAAAACAGCCTTATTTAAAGAGTCTGGCATTGGATACATAATTCCAATGCCTTTATATTTTGTCTGTTAAACAATTAGTGTGAACCATGCCACAATAGAGGTGACGCGGAAAGTTGAATGGAAGGTTTAAGCTTGTTTGTCAAATTTTTGAAGGTTCGTGTATAATCAACACCTGTAAAATCGGTCCAATAATTTGGTAGAGACAAGAAATCTTAACAAGAATAGTTCTCCATCATTTGATATAAATAATTTCGAAAGTCATCAACATAGGTTTTAGGCTCTATAACTTTAAGATGAGTGCCCAAGCTTGCTAAAAATTGAAATCCCACATGGTTTTGAGGGACATGAATGGTTGCTAATAAAGATCCAGAACTATGGTCTTCAATACTCCTACGACCATACCTTTCGACGATTTGATCTCTTATGCTAGGTGATATCAGAGCCTTAATCGCGACGAGTTGCGCTAGATAACTTGCTTCGTGCCATTGCTCTGACCAATCGTCTCTAGAATGAAACACACGTTCATCCATAGCAATATGATCGATCCGAGATAATTTGAAAGTACGATATCCTTGTCGATGTAAACAGAATCCTTTCAAGTACCAACTCGACTCGCTAAAATGCAGTTCATAGGGCTCGACCATCCTATTCGATACAGCACCGTCTTTATCTGTATAATGAAACGAAACCAGCCTCTTCTTTAAAATGGATTTTTGACAAGCCTTTAAGGTTTCAAGAATCTCGGACCGACCTTCCCAATCATAAAACGACATTTGAATGGAACGCTTCAGAGACAGTGGACTAACCATAGCCTCTATTTTTTTTAGCGTTCTTTCAACTTCTTCAGTAAGGAGGATTTGTTCCAATCCGCCGAGCGCAGTTAGTATATTCTCTAAATCGGAGCTGCTTAAGAGACGTTTATCAACCTTGTACTCATCCAATATGCGATACCCGCCCTTGACCCCACTGACAGAGTAGATCGGGATGTTCGATAAGCTCAATGTTTCCATATCTCGAAGAATTGTCCTTTTGGAAACATTGAATAGTTCTGAGAATTCCTTTGCAGAAACAACCTCTTTTTTTAGCAATATCATGATAATTGAAATGAGTCTCTCTACTTTGTCCATAATTCCCCTCTTTTTTTAGATGATTTCAGAACGGTGACAAACAGATGTCACCTTTTTTCCATTATACTACATGTATTACAAGAAGGAGGTTATGCTTGATGTCTGCTATTGCGTATTTAAATTTTGATGGTGTTGCCGAACAAGCGATTGAATTTTATTCCGAGGCACTCGAGGCAACTGTAGTAAAAAAGGTAAATTATAAGGATTTTCCACAAGATCCAAACTACCCACTACCCGAAAATGAGTTGAATATGATTATGGAGTCTTCCATCGAATTCGCGGATGGGAAAATCATGATGTCGGATATACTACCCTCCATGAAGAACCTAACAGGTGAGTTGGTGAGAGGAAACAACGTATGGATTAGTATAGTCAATGCGGATAAACAAAACTTGGAGAGATACTTTAACAAACTGTCGGTCGATGGCCATGTAATCATGCCGTTATCCAATACTCCGTGGTCATCTTGCTTTGGCATGCTGGTGGATAGGTTTGGGGTTTGCTGGAAGTTTAATGGTGTTGCCGATGTGTTTCTTGATCAAGTGATTTCCAACAGGCATGGAAATTGAAAAATTGTTGCAGGCAAATTCTAGAAAAGATCTTAGGATTTGGCTGCATGAAAATGCTAATACTGAAAAGTCATGCTGGGTCTTGGTTTGTATGAGGCCAAGTCCCGAGAGGTTGTTATATTTGGACGTAGTAGAGGAGGCGCTGTGCTTTGGATGGATCGATGGTGTCAAAAAAAAAATCTCCGAAACAGAGCTGGCTCAGAGGCTTTCTCCTAGGAGCAAAAAGAGCTCATGGACGGAATTGAACAAAGAACGTGTGCGCCGCCTTGAAAAGTTAGGGTTGATGACAGATGAAGGTAGAAGGGTTTTGCCTGATTTGGATTCTCTTTCATTTAGAATAGATCAAGTGATAGAGCGACGGATAACAGAGGATCAGCAAGTATATGATCATTTCAGGGCATTTCCGAATCTTTACAAAAGGGTTCGGATTGACACGATACAAAGCGTAAAAAATCAACCGGAATTGTTTAGGAGCAGATTAGACAAATTCATAACGAACACGAGTGAAAATAAAATATACGGGCAATGGAATGATTTTGGACGTCTGCTCAATTATTAAGATGCTCTGAGGGTTAAAAGCTGGTTCAATTAGAAAAATTTGTGAAGACACTTCCTATTCGACATAAGTCATTTCAAAAGATAAGATTTTAAAAAGCAAAAGGCGGCCATAGGGCCGCCTTTTGTTGTCACCGCAAGTTCCGTTCGGAGAACCGTGCCGTTAATAAATTGGTAGTTGCGTAAAAATGAACAGCTAACGGATAGCGATTGTTCAATAAAAGCAAAATCTTTTTGTGCTAATACAATAATAGCGAAAGTGTACTTAATCAGTGTGTGCGAGAGCCAAAATTTCAATTTAAGTGGCTCTGGAAACACCAACTAGGTCACTCTGATGAATCTCCCGGACGGAAGGTGTTTTTCTAGGCATTCCTTATTTTGTCTGACAACTACCTCGATATGCGCTTGCGGATTAGTTTGATAGTTTCAACATAGGTGAGTTTTGACTTCGATAGACCAAATCCCTCTAATACTTGATCTAGGTATTTAAGCGTTTGTTGCGCTTGTGTTTCAATATCTCCTTCATCTATGAAAATACTAATTCATCGTAGGGAAATTGTCGAAACGGTTTTGGCTATGCGTTGCTAGTCATTGGTGGTAAATGAAAATGCTTTATAGAATCATTCAAAAAAAATTCTTCAATGCCTTTGCTTCTGTATGATAATTTTTGTGAGCTATCTCTCTTTTAGGACTAACTAGCTATATAAGCCAAGAAGGCAAATTCACAAAGAAATCTACTAGACTTAGAGTTAATAAATACTTCTTTACATAGATAATAAGAAGCTATATTATAAGAATATACAATAGTTCGACAAAAAACTACATAATACTTCAAAAATCGATATTTTCATATATGTTTAATTATGAATTTTCTAAAACATCTTAGCACTAATACTTATCGGTTTTTGCGGTTAATGTTCCATATATATTCTAGTTCAGACATCGTAGAGGAAGTGAAGCAATGAATAATATTGGAAATGAAAAGAAGATTTTTAGTTCGCTGAAAGTTAAGATTATGCTAAGTATGCTTTGTATTGCACTTATTCCACTTTTATGTTTAGCAGCTTTGCAATCGAGTCAGTTCAGTTCGGTATTAGAAGATAATATAAAAGAGCAAAGTGTGGGACTTGCTGAATTGAACCGAAATGCACTAAGCGATTGGCTTGATACTAAGGCTACGCAACTCACGAACATGATGGATGCACATCCTGAATTTCAAGAGATGGATATGGGGTATATAAGATCCGTTCTGAATTATCTACAAGTAAGTAATTCGGACATAGAACTTGCTAGCGTTGTAGACAAGGATGGTAATATTGGTGCGCCGGGTATTAACCTAAAAGAAAGGGACTATTTTAAGGCAGTGGTGGAAACCAAGGAATACGCAGTAAGTGACATCATTATAAATAGCGAATCAGGAAATCGACAAATCGTTGTAGCTGTACCGCTACTTGACCAAAGAGATAATTTTAATGGCTTAATTGCCAGTTATGTGGGGCTGGATGTGCTTTCTGATACTGTAGGGAAAATAACTATTGCCGAAACTGGTTTTGGCTTTTTATTATCACCGAATGGGAATATAATCTATCATCCTGACACTGAAATTGTCGGTGAAAATTTTAGAGATTTGGGTTTAAATGAGGATACTTTGCATGCCTTTGAGAAAGAAATTTTGGCAAAGGACACAGGGTTCTTGACGTATAGAGATAACCAGGGATTAGAAAAGATAGCGGCATTTTCTACTGTTGCTAAATCCGGATGGAAAGTTGTTGTAACTGCGCCTTCCAACGAAGTGTATGCTGAAGTTCAAGCCATGGTTAGAACATCGATAATTCTGATATCGGTAGCTGTCTTGCTTGTGATAATATTAGCTTTCTTTTTAGCGGATTTCCTTGCCAAGCCAATTAAGCAGGTATCAGAATACCTAAACATATTGGCAAACGCCGACTTCACTCAAGACGTACCTAAAAATCTCATGAAAAGAAAAGATGAAATTGGTGTCCTTGCTAAATCGATGGACACGATGAGGCAGTCGATCAGACGTGTGGTACAGGACGTGATCAGTGAAGCAGCCATTGTTAAAGATAATGTTTTGACCTCTACAACTAACATGGTGGATTTATCGGCAAACATTGAGGAAGTATCAGCCACTACAGAAGAAATGTCCGCGAGCATGGAAGAAACGGCTGCATCTACGGAGCAAATGAATGCAAGTTCAACAGAGATTGAAAATTCAGTTGTTTTGGTAGCTACCAAAGCACAAAATGGAGCAGGAATTGCAGAAGAAATCAAAGAACGTGCACAAAGTTTAAAAGAAAACGCGGAGTTATCACAGAAAGCTGCCTATGATATTCGAAATGATATTGACTCGGGCATGAGAACAGCTTTAGAGCAAACAAAGGCTGTAGAAAAAATTTATTTACTGACGGAATCTATTTGGAGATCACAGACAAAACAAATCTGCTTGCTTTGAATGCTGCAATAGAAGCTGCGCGTGCAGGTGAAGCTGGAAAAGGTTTTGCAGTCGTTGCGTCTGAAATAAGGAAGCTGGCAGAAGTTTCTAAGGCTAACGCAAATCAAATTCACGAAGTCGCCCATCTTGTGGTAAACTCTGTTCAGGCCTTGAGAGAACAATCGGAACAGGCTCTGAACTTCATTGATGGGACCGTAATTAAAGATTATAAAGAAATGGTTGGCATAGGAGATCAGTATTACCAAGATTCCGAATCGATTCAAAGTCTCGTGAACGATTTCAGTAATACATCTGAGGAACTTCTTGTTTCAATTAAAAACATGATCCAAGCGATTGATGAGGTAACTATTGCAAATAATGAATGTGCAAGCGGGACTGAAAACATCGCACAGATGTCTGAGAACGTCATGCAAAAAGCTGTGGTCGTCAACGATCTGATGAAAGAGTCTAAGCAAAGCTCCGAAAAGCTGGATCAAATCGTCTCTAGGTTTACCGTTTAACTCATATCCTGTGATATATGGAGGAATTTAGCTTTGTTTACAACCTGAACGCATCCGTGTTGGATGCGTTTTTGTGTTGAGAATATCTGTTTTATCCTTCGTTTTTATATCCATGCTGGGGTATAAAAACGAAAAGCTCACACCATTAACTTTTCAGAAAATTATATACTTTGAAAATTGAATATGATATAGTTAGTGAAAATTAAATATCGTGTAAGAGTTGGTGCCAAACTGCGGTTTGGCTTAAAAGGGAAGAACGGTGAAAATCCGTCGCTGTCCCGCAACTGTATTTCGGAGTAAATCACAAAAACCACTGTCTTTTGATGGGAAGGTGTGAGGAGCGTTGATGATAAGTCAGGAGACCTGCCAATCTCTAGTACACACCAAATACCTACGTGGAAATAGGTGGTGAACTTGAACTTGTACGACAATCTAGTTAAGAGCAGTGCTTGATAAGTATGCTTTATTATGTATACCTTTAACTTGATTTTGTAGCCATTTTCCATATTTAGGAGATGGCTTTTTGGCGTTTTCTAGTTATCTATTTTTGACAGGAGGATGAAACATGAATTTAATTAGTACAGCCATTGGATACCCGTATATAGGTGAGAAGCGAGAATGGAAACATGTGTTAGAGTCTTTTTGGAAGGGGACTAAATCAGAGGAACAATTCATCGAGGAAATGAAAGAAATTCGCATCAATCATTTAAAACGCCAGCAACTGTTAGGGATCGATTTCCTTACTGTAGGGGATTTCACATTTTACGATCGAATGCTTGACCATGCATCGATGTTCGGCCTAGTACCAAACCGGTACAAGTGGGCAGGTGCTGAGGTGGATTTAACCACATACTACGCAATGGCTAGAGGCGCTCAAAATGTAGTAGCTTGTGAAATGACAAAATGGTTTAACACAAACTATCATTATATCGTTCCAGAGTATGAGGGGCAATTATTAAAACTAACGAATAACTACATTTTAGAATACTTTGAGGAAGCAAAAGAAGAATTAGGCGTAATTACAAAGCCAACGATTATTGGACCATTTACGTTGGTGAAATTAGCAAAAGGTTATGACAGCATATCAATCGCAGCGTTTCTATTAAAACTTCTTCCACTGTATGCAGAAGTATTACAGCAGCTAGTTGACGCTGGAGCAAATTGGATTCAAGTTGAAGAACCAGCATTAGTGCTTTCTTTAACAAAAGAAGAAGTGAAACTAGTCCAACAAATCTATAAAGAATTTGCGGAAAGTGTCCCTAACGCTCAAATTATGCTTCAAACGTATTTTGAGGGACTATCAGCGTATGAAGAGTTATCAAAATTACCTGTCGCGGGGATTGGTCTAGATTTCGTCCATGGTGCGGAAGAAAATATGAATGCCATTCGAAAACATGGCTTTCCAAGAGATAAAGTTTTGGGAATTGGTGTGATTAATGGCCGTGATATTTGGCGTGCAAACCTAGCAGAAAAGGCAGCCACTACCCAAGCGATTCTTGCCTTAAGTGATGTAAAAGAGGCATGGATTCAATCCTCCTGCAGTTTACAACATGTCCCAGTAACAACAAGTTCAGAATTGAAGCTGGACCCTATACTTACCAATGCTTTGTCTTTTGCTGATGAAAAAATGAAGGAATTAACTTATATCGTATCCTATATCAATGACAAAGATTGGTCCGGAAATAAAAGCGTGTCGGAAAGTATGCTAGCAACAGACGCATTAGCTCAACATGAAGTTCGAAACAATGTTCGTGTAAAAGAACTTGTTGCAGATGTAAAAGAAGAGCATTTTCATCGTCCAATGAACTATAAGGATCGTCAATTATTGCAACGAGAAACATTGAAATTACCTGACTACCCGACAACAACAATTGGAAGCTTTCCACAATCAGATCAAGTAAAACGTACACGCACAGCCTGGCGGAAAAAAGAAATCACAGATGCAGCTTATGAAGAATTCCTGAGAAGTGAAACTGCTCGTTGGATCGAAATTCAAGAAGATATTGGGCTTGATGTTTTCGTCCATGGTGAATTTGAGCGTACTGATATGGTCGAATTTTTTGGTGAGAAACTCGAAGGCTTTGCTTTTACAGACTACGCTTGGGTTGTATCTTATGGTTCACGTTGTGTAAAACCTCCAATTATTTACGGTGATGTTGAGTGGACCAGCCCAATGACAGTGAAAGAGGTAAGGGAGGCCCAACAATTAACCACAAATTTTGTAAAAGGTATGTTAACGGGTCCTGTGACAATCCTAAACTGGTCTTTTGTTCGAGATGATCTATCCCGCGAGCAAGTAGCGTATCAAATTGCATTGGCACTAAGACAAGAGGTGGGTGCTCTTGAAGAAGCGGGTCTCGCTATTATTCAAGTAGATGAACCAGCATTACGGGAAGGACTTCCGCTACGAAGAGAAAATTGGAATGACTATTTAGAGTGGGCTACCAAAGCTTTTAAACTAGCGACTTCAAGCGTAAGAAATGAAACTCAAATCCATACACATATGTGCTATTGTGAGTTCAATGATTTTATAGAGCCAATCCGTGCACTTGATGCTGATGTGATATCAATTGAAACATCAAGAAGTCATGGAGAATTCATTCAATCGTTAAAACAAAATCCTTACGAACTCGGAATTGGGTTAGGAGTCTACGATATTCATAGCCCACGGGTACCGAGCGTAGAAGAGATGAGCAAAATTCTAGAAGAGAGCCTAGAGGTGATTTCTAAAGAGCAGTTTTGGGTAAATCCTGATTGTGGTTTAAAAACACGCCGTGAGGAAGAGACAATTGCATCTTTGAAAAATATGGTCGAAGCGACTAAGAAACTACGTAGAGAGCAAAAACTTTTGGTTTGATAAGAAAAGTTGGAGTGATTTGAATGGAAAAAGGTTTAACAACCGATGTGTCAAGGACTGTCCAAACAAAGTTAGTTCTGCCTGCAGATACCAATCATCTAGAAACTATTTTTGGTGGAACGGTCTTATCGCATATAGATGAAATAGCCGCTATAGCTGCGATGAAACATAGTAGTCGTGTGGTTGTAACAGCATCTATTGATCGAGTCAATTTTGTTTCTTCTGCTAAGGTTGGAGATATTTTGTACTTAGAGGGTGTGGTCGTGTCAACAGGTAGAACATCTATGGAAGTATACGTAAAAGTTGAGTGTGAGCATATACAAACGAGGGAGCGGAGGATTACCACAACCTCATTTTTAACAATGGTTGCGATTGACGAGAAAGGTGTACCCATACCGGTCCCAGAAGTGATCCCCGTTACAGAAGAGGAAAAAGAATTATATGACCTTGCTCAAGAGCGAAAGAAACAGCGGATAAAAACAATCGACCGGAAGTAAAACTGACGTTAACAAAATATCAGAAATAAAGCTAGCCTCCTACCTAGTCGGGTATGCGATAACAAGCAATCAAACTCGTCTAAGTAAGGAGGTTTGTTTATATTTTTGCCAGCTGAGATTTTTCGACATGTCACTGTGACATGGGAATAACAAGTTGGTAATGTTTTACGACTATTTGGGAAGTTGGGAATAGTAATTGACAATTGGTGGAGAGTAATATAATCTATATATGAACATATGCTCATGTATTAATTTTAATAAAAGGAGAAACATGATGAGTGAAGATCAAAAAAATGAAAAGCGATTGAATGAACTTGATCAACTATTAGATGAGGAAACGTTGTTTGTCGTTTCTCAAACTTTTAAAGCGTTGAGCGATCCTACTAGGATTCGCATTTTACATTTACTATGTACAGGAGAACATTCCGTCAATGAAATTGCAGAGAAGTTGGATTTAAGTCAATCAAGTGTTTCTCACCAATTACGATTTTTAAAAAATCTAAGATTGGTGAAATTCAGAAGAGCAGGGACAACCTTGTTTTATTCGGAAGATGATGAACATGTTATGAATTTATTGAAGCAAGCAATTGAGCATGCTTCACATCATTAATTTCAGGAGGGACATTCAATGGGACTAGAACATGACCATCACCATCAACATACTCATGGTACAAACAAAAAGGTATTATTGATCAGCTTTATTATTATTACCTCATATATGATTATTGAGGTTATAGGTGGACTTCTCACCAATAGTCTTGCCTTACTGGCAGATGCAGGCCACATGTTAAGTGACTCGATTTCTCTGGGGATTGCTTTATTGGCTTTTACACTTGGAGAAAGAGCAGCTAATTTTAGTAAAACATATGGTTATAAACGATTTGAAATTTTAGCGGCTGTTCTAAACGGTGTGACGCTTGTACTAGTTGCACTCTATATTTTTTACGAGGCAATTCAACGTTTTCAGCATCCACCTGAAGTTGCTTCGACTGGCATGTTTATTATTGCTTCAATCGGCTTACTTGTTAATATTTTGGTAGCGTGGATTATGTTTCGTGGTGGAGATGTAGAAGAGAACTTAAATATGCGCGGAGCATATTTACATGTAATTAGTGATATGTTGGGTTCGATTGGAGCGGTTGCTGCGGCACTACTCATTATGTTCTTCGGATGGGGGTGGGCAGATCCGCTTGCTAGTGTTATTGTAGCAGCGCTTGTCTTACGAAGTGGATACTATGTGACAAAATCTGGCCTTCATGTTTTGATGGAAGGGACGCCAAAAAATATAAATTTAGATGACGTAATTCAAACAATTACGGATGCAAATGGGGTTGAAGCCGTTCATGATTTACACGTTTGGTCGATTACTAGCGGATTGAATGCTCTTTCCTGTCATGCGGTTGTAAGTGACAAAATGTCCATTGCTGATGGTGAGCGATTGCTACGTAAAATTGAACATGACCTTGAACACCAAAATATTCAACATATGACAATTCAGTTAGAAACTACTGCACATCAGCATGACAATTCGCTTTTTTGTAACGTAAAAGAACATTCAACTGGCAAACATCATCATCATCATCATGAATAACGAAAATGGACATCTAGAATCTAGTAAATAAAATCATAGACTATTAGAAATTTGTATTTGTTAACCTATTTTTTACAATTTTAATAGTTTCATTATTTTAAAATAGCTGATGTAACAAAATGACAATTATTTGAGGTGCTTAATAATGGGAGTAACAAAAAAACGCAATCCAATGAAACCCTTAATCCTAATTACAATCACAGTATTCGTTTTAATAAGTCTTATTGTTGTTTTAGACAACAAACAGAACAATGGGAGTGCGGATAAAGTTCTTGCTAGTCATCCACCTATTGAAAATCAACCAACGCTTGGTGATTCTAATGCACCAGTATCGGTTGTTGAATTCGGAGACTATAAATGTCCAGCGTGTAGGGAGTGGAGTGAATATATATTTCCTCAATTAAAAAAGGATTATATCGACACTGGCAAAATATCATTTTCATATATCAACGTTTTGTTTCATGGTGCTGAATCGTACTTGGGATCATTAGCTGGAGAGGCAATTTGGTATCAAGAACCTGATGCTTTTTGGGCTTTTAACAAGGCATTATATAAGGAACAGCCTCCTAGACAGAGCCATGATGATTATTGGATTACCTTAGAAAAAATCATGGAAATAGCCAAAGGAACAGTTCCACATATTGATCTGAATCAGCTCGAACAAGACATAATTAATAACAGATTTGAAGAAAATGTGCGTTTAGATGATCAATTAGTAAATGAATACCAGGTGAAATTAACTCCAAGTATTGTAATTAATGGGACAATGGTGGAGGACCCGTTTAATTATGAAAATATTAAGCAACTTATTGAGAAAGGAATAAAATAGCTATGGTTGACTACCGTTCAAACCTTTATTTATATTTTGCTTGGTTTATTTCCCTAGTAGCAACACTTGGTAGTTTATATTTCAGTGAAATTCGATTGTTTCTTCCTTGCGAGCTTTGCTGGTATCAACGGATAGCTATGTATCCTTTACCTATAATTTTAGGAATTGCTGCCTATACAAATGACACAAAAATTACTAAATATGTATTACCATTATCTATGGTTGGTGGATTTATTGCTTTTTATCACTACCTGCTTGAAAAAGTACCTGGACTAGCTAGTGTGAAACCTTGTTCACAAGGTATCCCTTGTGACGTTGCTTGGATTAACTGGTTTGGTTTTATAACCATTCCGTTTTTATCACTTGTAGCATTCATACTAATTACAATCTTCTTGTTTATGAGCAGGAGGAGCCAAAAGTAGAGAACAATTAAACACTGTAATGGGGCAGTTACCTATTAATGTATGTCGCAAACAATTTGACCATCGAAAAATAGTTTGGGAGTTGAAAATATGGAAACAATGTTGATACCACTAATGGCGATGGCTATCATTATTTATGTTCTATTTTTTAGGGGAAAGAAATAGTTGTATTTGTCACAGTGACGCCCCGAATAACTTGAAGAGGGAAGAATGCTTTAGATAAGTACTCGTGAAGGTAAGTAATCTTATGAGATAAACGCGGGTTATGAATAAAAATAGCTAAGTACCAAGGAATACGAATGTTTTTACGAAAAATCACCTCGAAAAATTCTGTCAATAGAATTACTTCGAGGTGATCTGAATTTTTAAAAAATTATTTAAGCAAGAAGCTCTAGGTGCCTTGTTTTTCTTCTGCTTCTGAGATAACAAGAGCACAAGCGGCGTCGCCAGTTATATTAACTGCAGTCCGAGTCATATCTAAAATTCGATCCACAGCTAGCACTAAGGCAACACCTTCAACCGGGAGGCCCACAGACGTTAAGACCATCGTTAACATGATTAATCCTACCCCAGGTACCCCAGCTGTCCCAATACTAGCCAATGTCGCGGTTAAAATCACAGTTAACAAATCCCCAAATGATAAATCAATCAAGTAAACTTGAGCGATAAAAACGGTCGCAACTGCTTGCATGATAGCAGTTCCATCCATATTAATCGTTGCACCTAATGGCTGAACAAAACTACTGACAGACTTAGATACTTTTAAATTTTCTTGAGCTGTCCGCATTGAGACTGGAAGTGTAGCACTACTACTAGACGTACTGAAAGCAACGACCATCGCAGGAGCGAAACCTTTAAAAAATTCAATTGGGTTTCGTTTAGTCAAAAAGAATATGGCCGACCCATAAGTAACAACAGTATGAATAAGTAAAGCACCAAGTACAGCTAGCATATAGAGGAGCATCGCTTGTAGAGCATTCAATCCTAATTTTCCAATTGCCGAAGCAATTAGAGCAAAGGCACCATATGGAGCTAAAAGCATTACAAGGTTGACAAGATACATCATAACTTCATTCCCTTGCTCTACTAATCTTAGTAGTCCCTGTGTTTTCTCACCAAGTCTAGCCAACGAAAAGCCGATTAACACTGAGAAGGCAATGATTTGTAGCATCGTCCCCTTCGCCATCGCATCGATTGGATTAGTCGGGACAATGTTTAGTAAAGTTTCTACAATTGGAGGCGCGGAGGTTGCTTCAAAATCAGCTGTACTAGTTTCAAACCCACCACCAGCACCAGGTTGAATGATGTATGCTAAGGAAATTCCAATGACAAGAGCAATTGCTGTTGTTACCAAATAGAATGAAATGGTTTTACCACCAATACGACCTAACTTCTTTGGATCACTAATCCCAGCGGTTCCTAAAATAATTGAAAAAATGACTAGTGGTACGACAAGCATCATAATCGATTTTAAAAATAATGTTCCGACTGGAGTCAATAGATAAGCATCCACAGTATCAAATCCACTAGGAACGAGAAGGTTAAAACCCAATCCGACAATGAGACCTAAGAGAAGAGCAATAATGATTTTCTTTGTAAGACTCAAAGATAACCCCTCCTTAAACATTCTAAATAATATCATTTTAAAAAAATTATGAAGAAGTATTATTAAATATGTTTATTTTTGAATAATCAGAAAATTAACTTGTGGAGTGACAGGCACACCTCAATGGAAAAGTGCTAAACCACCAATTGAATAATTCCCCTCAAGTCATTTTTGGTGTTAATGATTCTATCTACTAATCCCTGTATAACGGAAGCTAGAACTGGCCTTTTTTTGTGAGAGTCCTAAATCCTTGGAAAATAGATACTACCAAGAAGAATAGAGTAGTTGGGAAGAAAACCGTTTACAAAGATTTATCAGGATTTACCGTTATTTAAAGGATCGCGACCATCTAGCCATTTTGTAACTCTCTTCAATTAAAAATGGATATATTGGATAAACTATCATAGTTATTGAAGGAGGATGATAAAGTGGAAAACGTCTCACATAGTGGCAAACTGAGTTCTTCGGAATATGCAAATCTTTGGTCACAGTATATTAGTGACAGCATATCAATTTGTATGCATCGCTATTTTATTAAAATTGTCCAGGATAAAGACATAAGAAAGGTGCTACAATTTGCCGTGAAATTATCGGAAGGCCATCTTAAAAAGATTGAATATTATCTTTCAAAAGAAGCTCTTCCATTACCTAAGGGATTTACTGATGAGGATGTCAACTTAGATGCACCTGCTTTATTTACTGATACATATATTGCGGTTTATATTCAAATCATGTCTATTCATGGTATGACTAGATATGCTGGAGCGATAGGCTGTACGGTTAGAGAAGAACAACGAAAATATTTTCAAGAAGTACTAGCCGAATCGGTAGAACTATTTAATCTTGCTACAGATGTACTAGTTGGTAAAGGCATTTTAAGTAAACCACCTACTTTTAATAATCATCAAAAAGTTGAATATGTTAGGAAACAAGAATTTTTAACGGGTTGGTTTGGAAAACGTCGGCCAATTAGTGCTGTTGAAGTTAGTGGTACCTTTCTTAACCTGCAAAAGACCATGACAAAAATCGTATTAGAATTAGGATTTGCTCAGGTAGCTAAATCCACTGAAGTTCGAAAATATATGGAGAGGGCTAGGATGGTTTGCCAGAAACACTTTGATACACTAGCAAGGATGCTAAAAGATGACAATTTGCACATTCCGCGAACGTTTGAATCGGAGGTTACAGATTCTACAATTCCGCCATTTTCTGATAAATTAATGCTATTTTTTATTGCTACACTCCTATCTTCAGCAATTGGGTATTACGGAGAAGCAATGGCATTATGTCAAAGAAGAGATTTGGCAGTAAGCTACGCAAAAATGATTGCAGAAGTTGGTGTGCTTGCGGAAGACGGCATGAACCTCCTCATAGACAATGAATGGTTAGAGCAGCCGCCTCTCGCAACTGATCATAAAGACTTGGTAAAGTAAAAGAAAATATATAATACGACAAGGACCAGGGTCTTGTCTCAATTTATATAAAAGGTAGGAAGTACACCGAATGATAAGTTGAGAGTACTCCTTGAACAGTGGTTGTTTCATGTAAATATCGTTATTCAACTGAAAAGTAGCCGTTTACTTCTACAAGAGTGAGTGGCTACTTTTTTGTGTATGTATCTCTTGTTCATCTGGTAACAAGAAGATCAGAGTTTCGGTTATTAACCTAAAGGTATATGGGGGAGAGATAGTATGTTAAGAGGATTTTGCATCTCTAGTGCTTTAGCTTTGGAATTAGAACATTGCTATCACCCTTTAAAGAAATATGCAATTGTAGATCGCCATTTATCGAGGCGAAAAATACATCATCGAGGTTATGTATGCCTCGTTTCGACAACTGTTCTTGTAGCCATATTCGATTTACATTAAAGTCGTTGAGTATTTCTGTGTAAATGGCACCTTCTACAATGATTGGAAGAGCAATTGTCGAAGCTGGCCTGACTATTTTCATACCTTCTTTGGTGAGGGGATATTTTTCAGGTTTTTTAAGGACACTTAGACCGCCATTTGCCTCAATAATCGCCGTTTCTACTTCACTAATGTCAAATACGTTTTTTTCTCTAAGCATTTGCAGGACGCTATCGATGGAATAACGAAGCTTTTTCAAGTTACGATCAAGGAATATCCCATCCTGAATGACAATCGTTGGTTCAAAGGTAAGGAGTCTACCGACCTTTCGATTTTTAATTTTCCAATAGGTAATGAACCTTTGAAAAATGGCAATAAAAATGATGGCTAGAGCTGTAGGAAAGTGTTTAATATTTGGATCAGCAATGTCTGCTCCAACTACTGCGCCCAATGTGATAATGATTAGATAATCAAAAATCGGTAATTCACCAATGGCCCTTTTTCCCATAAAAAGAGTCAAAAACAAGAGTAAAGGTAGAATTGTAACAATTCTCCCAAATATCAAAAGTGAATCTGATACATATTCGAACATTTGTAAGAGCACCTTTCCGTAAAATACAGGGTGATTTTTCCAATAGTTTTTGTTGAAGATGAAATTTTATTCGGAAGAAATGGGTTAAATTAATCGCTTATCTTCTACTTTCTAATACAAGAGGGACAGTGCAACTCTTAGTAGATTTAATATGTGATACTGGGATTATTATTTTGAAGAGAACATTTACATAAATTTAGAAAGTACATAAAATAACTTATCATTTATGTCTACAACTGGTAAAATTAGTAATTATTATAAGATTAACGAGAGCGAGGAACGGGATATGTTAGAAAATGAGGAAACTAAAATTGAGGAAAGAGTAGAAGACATTACGGGAATGACTTGTATTTACGTACCAGTAAATGATGTTTACGAGTCTATTAAATGGTATCAGAAAAATTTAGGGTACCAACCTGCAAACAACGACCTTGTTGAACCTGGAATGGTGGTGGCTGTTTTGAATATTCCGGATCAAAATGGAAAGCTGCCTACACCTGGCTTAAGGCAGGTTGTACCTGCACTGTTCCTGCACAAATTGGACGAAGAAGGTGGCCGATTACGTTTTTCATGGTCATTGGACAACGGCAAGCCACATGCAATGGCTTGTTTTATAACCCCACGGATTGAGGAGATATTTGAACGCTTCAAAGAAAACGGAGTAAATATATTAGGGGAACGAATGACAAGTGGCCGAAACATAACGTTCGCTGATCCGGATGGTAACATCTGGGAGGTGTGGCAACCTTAATCGATTATTATATCTATATCAATTAACGAACCGACTTTGCCATGGCGTTTTTCTTATGGTCGGAATGAAATTAATCGGACCTTTTTGTTGTAAATCAACTTTGGGAGAAGTTTAAATGGTTGATGGAGTAGACGTTGATTTGAGGTTAGCTTAGTAAGAAAAAGGCGCTTACGGTTAGAGTAAGCGCCTTTTCCTAGTTAATTCTAAAGCTTAAAGATAGTTATTCTAGTTCAAGCAAAGGTAGTCGGATATAAAAACTTGTTCCTTTATTTTCTTCACTATCTACACATAAGGCTCCGCTCATTGACTCGATAATTCTTATGGCCACCATCATACCTAGACCTGTTCCTTCTCTTCCTTTTGTCGTAAAGTAAGGTTCTCCTAAACGTGATATTTGTTCTTTTGTCATGCCTTTGCCAGTATCAGAAATAACCAGCATAAGGTCTTGGTTCTTTCTGACAATTTTTAATTTCAGTTTGCCGGTGTTCGGCATCGCTTCAATACAATTTTTCGTTATATTTAATAAACATTGTTGGAAAAGCTGTTCCTCTCCCTTGATATAATAATCCTCTAATTCTGTTTCAATTTCCACACCATTCATATTAGCTAAAGGTGAAATCAAATTCAGGGTGTGATTTATTTCTTTTTTTACATTCAATGGTTTCTCATTTTCAGGAGCAGGTTTTGCAAAAGTTAAGTAGTTTGTTATAATTTCGTTTGCACGATCCACCTCTTCAAGAGCCAATCTCAAATAGTCGTTTCTTTTGCTCTCGGGTAAATCATTTTGAATGATTAACTGTAAGAAGCCTTTCACAACTGTTAATGGATTTCTAACCTCATGTGAAACAGAGGATGCAAGGTGACTAACTACTTCCATTTTTTCTGCTTTTAATACCCGTTTACTTATGAAGATACTTTCGATTATAACTTCGTAAAGGTAGATCAGTATAGCTGTTGAGATGATTGTAACTATAACGTAAATCAACATAAACATTACACTAAAGGACATACCAAAGATAAGTGTTGAGTTTAGTACTGCTATCATTGTAGCAGTTAGGGAGAGAGTAGTCCCCATAATGACTTTTTTGGTTCGTGTAAGTTTATTGTAAGATTTGTACATTGCGATTAACAACGTTGTTACTAAAATGACGACGATTAACGTGGCAAATGCACCTATCCCACCAATAATAAACCGGGTAATGACGATAACGCCACCTAATAATAGAATAGTAGGAATACCACCATATAATCCAGCAATTGTTAGTGCTACTAACCGTAAATCAAAGAAATAACCGTCCATGACAGGTATTCGAAAGGTCATGCAACTAATGATTGCTAGTGATGCTGCTAAATTATAGAACCAAATCTTTTTTCTAGCAGAGATATGTTTGTAATTTAATTCGAGAAAAATTGGAGTGAAAAGTAAAAATATAATTAAGAAAAGAACGTTTAATAATAGTTCTTCTAAACCAAACATAAAATTCCGCCCATTCATGATTGTATTTTTTGGAGAAACAATCGACCTATTAGATAACTCAGCATATTCATTATATTATTCTACCAAATATTCTCATGCAAGCGAATTCTTAAAATAATTTCGACATGACAAGTTCGACATGTCACTGTGACATGTCGAACTTGTCGAATCTAAAAAACAAAAATTTTCCTTTTATATGATATGCTAAAGGTAATTAGAAGGAAATGAGGAACTAATTTTGGAAAGTCTACTAATTAATATACTTTTTGTGTTACTACCTATTTTAGTTTTCCAAATCTTTTATATCAATATGAATTCCAAGTACAAAAATATCATCCTAGCTACGGTTTTTAGTTTCTCAATCGTCATATGTATGAATTTCTCTTTTGCAAACTTTGAGGGTCACTTATTTGACTTGAGGAATATTCCATTTGTATTAGGAGCCCTTTATGGTGGAAAAAGAGTGGCTATTTTCCTTTATTTTGTGTTTTTGGGCTATCGTTTTTATTTAGGTGGCGCAGGTATTGTGATGGCCGTGTTCGATAGTAGTTTATTATTGATCGTTTTACTCTTTATACTAATACCTAAATATCAAACTTATTCTCTCAGAACGAAAATTAGTTGTTCAATGGCCTTGCTTGGATTTGTCGCTATTATTAGTTTAATTGTTTGTCATACATTGTTTGGTTTTATTTTTCATGCTCCAATTGTTATTTTAGCTGCCTTTGTTGTTGCACAAGCTTTAACAATTGGGCTTTCTGTTTATTTTCTTGAATACTTAATAACAATTGACACAATGAAAAAGCAACTTTATCATAATGAAAAATTAAAAAGTCTTAGTGAAATGGCTGCTAGTATCTCTCACGAAGTAAGAAATCCATTAACAGTTACAAGAGGGTTTATCCAATTACTTAAGAGTCCAGGTATTGATGAAGAAAAGAAGAATTCCTATTTAAACTTGTCCCTTCTTGAATTGGATCGTGCTGAATCTATCATTTCAGATTATCTTACCTTTGCCAGACCTCACGAGAATATTGAACTCGAAGTGTTAAATGTCTCTGAGGAAGTCAACTATGTGGTAAATGTGATGCAGCCTTATGCATTAATGCAAAATGTTGCTATTAAAAAAGAATTACCTGCTAACGATCTCTATATCGTAGGAAACAAAAGACAGTTCCATCAATGCTTCATTAATTTAGCCAAAAATGCGATTGAAGCCATTCAAAACGGTGGAAAGCTAGAGTTTAAAGTAAACATAGAGGCTGACAAAGTAATCATACAGTTGACAGATACCGGAATAGGAATGTCCTCTGAGCAAGTTGCCCGTTTAGGAGTTCCATATTTTACGAATAAAGAAAAGGGAACTGGTTTAGGAACAATGGTCGCTTTTAGCATTGTGAAAGCAATGAAGGGAGAGATTGATGTGACTAGCAGAGTTAACGAAGGAACTACATTTACTATTTCGATCCCAGAGGCCGGAAAATTCGACATGTCACAGTAATTCGACATGTCACAGTGACATGTCGAAAATTCATATCGAAAATTAAAAAGCACATTCATTGTCATGTATCTGTGGGAGACTTTATAATTATGTAGAAAAGGTAAGAGGAGGAATTTGAATGAGTAAAACGAAAGCATTTTTAGATAGCTGGTTGCGCCATCGTTTAGTTGCAACTGACATTATTGAAATGGTCACTGATAAGGACCTTGACTTCAAACCTTGGGAAGGCGCGATGTCGCTTAAGGAGCTGACGTTACATATTGTACAATCTGCAGATATGTTTGTTCGTGCAACCCAACTTGGAACTCTTGATAAGCCTGCGGGAGTACAGGAGATTACTACTGCCGAGGAATTAAAACAGGTAGTTCGTGACTTAACAGCGAACACGCAAAGCAATCTTGAAAGCTTAACAGATGAACACTTTGACAATCTTGTAGATTTAACAGACTTATTTGGTAGTCATTTACCTGGGCATGTATTGCTACATATGATGAGAGATCATGAAATCCACCACAAAGGTCAACTATTTATTTACGCACGAATGATCGGCCTTGAAAATCTGCCTATGTTTGTTAAACATCAATTGTAGGGACTTGCGAGATACCTAGTCAAACGAAAACGTTTGTTGGTACTTTTTCATTTCTTCAGTGAGATGGAGGAGTTAGGTAATTTTTAAAACCTATAAGTAAGCCAGATTTTTTAGCACCAGCGATGTTTGAAAATAGAGCTATCCATCTTATAGAGACCATTTACAGACGCTTGGAGTTTTCAAGCGTTTGTGTTGTTTTGTAGCTCTTTTTCGATAGAGGTGGACTATTATTTCCCGCTAGTAAATAAATGCAGGCGACAAAAGTCTTATAAGATACATATACTGCCACAATTTTTCTGCGATCCTATAGCTAAGAATGTCAAAAAAATCTAAAATCGTTTAAAAAAAAATTCCAATTTGAAACAAAATGGAATTTTTAAATAAAATACGATTATGTGATTTGACTAAACTAACTATTACTTATTCCAATAGGCTTTTGCTTCTTCCTCAAGTATTTTTAATCTTGTGTAGTAATCAGGAAACTCATTAAGGTGAGCTAATGCAATTTTTCCAGTAATTATAGGATCATCATCTGTAACATTAGTTTGGCTAGAAATTGTTCCATGTTCGAGCTCTGTGTTTACGCCCATCCAAAACTCATTTAAATGAAACTGACTTTTACTAAAATCAATACCTAAAAGTAAAGCAATCGCCGCTGCTTCCTCTTTAGAAAATGTTTTTGCTCTACTTGCAGAGTAATAATTTATACTCGGTTCAGGTCTTGCGTGGGCTGGATAATGATATCTAGTACCATAGTTATAACTGTTATTGAAGGCGTTATTATACGAACTATTATTGTTATACAAAACACATCTCCCCTAAAAAGTATTCTTCAACACAATATACGTTAGTTACCTAGTAATGAGCATGTCTTATTCTCTTCTTTGTTCACAATCAAACTCATTTTCTATTTGCTGCAAGAGAAAAGTATCTAACCTTACGTAAAGTATTTTTGCATTGTATTGAAAGATTGGCGAAGAACCACCAAATCATTCATAATGATATTAGTTATTTTTTTCAACTGGAGAAGAGTGCATGTCTCTGTATGTGCCACCGGACAAAGTGTTCATTGGCTAATAATTCAGTTTACATTCTACTGGTAACAGTATGAAAAAAGGAGGTCAGTTTTTGTGAGTAATTATGGTAATCTTGATGAAAAAGAAGGAAGAGCCGTTCTAGTTTTTAAACGTAATTATCCTTTTAGTCCTGAAAAAGTATTTCGGTTTATCACAGACCCTGAGTACTTTACTCAGTGGTATCCATTTGCAACTGGGGAGATGGATCTTAGCGTAGGTGGAAAGTTAACGTTCGATGATGGTGAAGGTTTAAAATATGAGGGAATAATTACTGAATTTTCTCCACCAAATTCCTTTTGTTTTCGGGAAGTTGACGATTTTTTAGAGATGAAAATAGAAGAAGCGGATCAAGGGTGCGTCTTAACGTTTCGTCATACGTTTGATGATCGAGCGATGGCTATCTATACAGCTGCTGGCTGGCATAGGTGTTTGGATGTCCTGGGTCAATTAATCCATGGCCATACAATAGAATGGGGAGATAATGCCCTAGAGTTACGTGAATACTATAAAAATAAATTTGATTAACCTACTAAGTTACACAACTAGATTTATGCTCAACGATTATTGGAGGGAGGGATTAGTTTGCCAGTAGAAAAAAATGTCAGGGTTTGCGAACAGGGACATACGTATTACAAAAGTAGTGATTGTCCGAGTTGCCCTACCTGTAATAAGGATAATGTACCAAAAAGCAGTTTCCTTTCGAAGCTCAGTTCACCTGCAAGAAGTGCATTGGTTCACGAAGGAATCAACACACTGCAAGAATTGTCAACGTACACTGAAAAAGAAATATTGAAAATCCATGGTATTGGACCAGCTTCCTTGCCAACTATGAGAACATTGTTAGCAGAAGAAGGGTTATCATTTAAAGAGTAATAGTATGTTTGTGTGGGGCAAAAATATTAGCACGACGATAGATATTTTTTGGAGGGAACCAAATGGAGGCTTTTACTGAATTTTTAGAAGGAATTAATGACCCATTCCAGCGAGAAAGAACGGAAGAAGTGTTGACTTGGATAAAAACTAAGTATCCAAATTTAAAGACAGAAATCAAATGGAAACAACCGATGTTTACGGATCATGATACATATATCATTGGCTTCAGTGTATCGAAAAAGCATTTAGCTGTTGCTCCTGAAAGTGTGACAATCACTCATGTCGAGGAAGACATAAAGAAGGCTGGATATGACTACACAAAAGAGCTAATTCGTATTCCTTGGAACAGCCCAGTTGATTATCCATTGCTTGAGAAAATGATTGAATTTAATATATGGGACAAGGCCAACTGTTCTACCTTTTGGCGGAAATAATACGTAGGCCTTCCTGGTATTCATGAAATAAAAGATATAGATTTTTATACCTAAAAAAGGAGTGTTTGCATTTTGGTAGGAGTAGAAATGAATATGGTAGTGAAAGATTGCTTAAAAGCATTGGAATTATATGAAACGATATTTGATATTGAGCGTGTCGAGGTGTCAAATTTTCCTCTTGGTGAAAATGAGGTCATTTTTACACTGTACAATGTTCACTTTCACATGTTAGATGAAAATCCCAAATTCCATTTAATTGCCCCGAAGCCTGACGACCCGAAAACGAGTTGGGTTAATCTTACGGTCCCAGACATTCAGAAGACCTATGCAAAGGCGATGGAGTTAGGTTGTACTGAAATACAACCGGTAACTGAGATCTCTGACTATGGAGTATCAAACGCAATATTCATGGACCCTTTTGGTTATATATGGATGCTACACCAAGTACATAGAGAGGTTAGTCATGAAGAACGCTTACAGCTTTGGGAAGAAAAAAGGGAGAAATAATTAAATAAGGCGAGAGTTGAAGATCTAATGAAGATTTTCAGCTCTTTTTTTCTTGTTAATGATAGAATAATGAAAAAACGTAATGTCTTATGCTGTGAGCAAAACATAGAAAAGTAGGTGATGAAATGATACGGCACTATAGAGTAGAAGACCAAGACTATGTAGTTAATTCTCACTACGAGCTATACAACCAAGAATTTGGGTACGATGTATCTTTTCGAGAATTTATCGAAGAAAGTGTTCGTGGCTTTATGGAGAGAACGGATAACGCAGAAACCATTTTCATCTTAGAGATAAATGAGAAACAAAGTGGTTCCGTTAGTATAAAAAAAGTGAATGACACAACAGCGCAATTGGGTTTATTTCTTGTTGAACCTAATGTTCGAGGTACTGGCTACGGACAGAAGTTAATCGAAGCAGCGATTACCTTTAGTAGAGAAAATGGCTATAGTAGTATCATTCTTTGGACGAATAGTGAATTGAAAACAGCAAGGCGAATGTATGAGCGAGTAGGGTTTAAGTTAAAGAACACCCGAAATCAAATGCTTTCTAATAAAGTCCTATTAGAAGAAAAATGGGAGTTACTATTGGTAGATATTTAAATGACGAGTTCATTGGTAAACGATGTTTAAGGATGAGAAAGGAGGGATATTTAGTGGAAATCCGCAATGTGAAAGGTTCTGATTACTACATGATTTCACCTTTAATTAATGAATGGTGGGGTGGTAGGCAAATGTCAGATATGTTGCCAAAGTTATTTTTTGATCATTTTAAAAATACAAGTTTTATTGCAGAAATTGATGGCAGAATTGTTGGGTTTATCATTGGTTTTTTGTCTCAATCTGAACTTGATGCTGCGTACATACATTTTGTTGGTGTTCACCCTACATATAGAGAGCAAAAGATAGGGAAGCGACTTTATCAAAGATTTTTTAATGTGGTAAAACAGCGGAATAGAAATGTAGTGCATGCTGTAACATCACCAGTAAATAAGGCTTCAATAGCTTACCATACGAAGTTAGGATTTGATATTGAAATAGGTGACAGAGAAATGGATGGAGTATCTGTATTTTCCGATTACGATGGCCCGACTCAAGATAGAGTATTATTTATGAAAAGGTTAGATTAGCAACGCTATTTCCCTGGGTAAGTTTTAAAAGACAAGTTCTTTATTAAAGAACTATTGAAGATGGTGAACTTTCGGCTACTTACATTAATAGCAGCTGCGAGTGTTCGTTCGAGCCGATAATAGAAAATTATAATTGAACGTGAGGGATTCCATTGATAAAAAAAATGACCATTAGTAACAAAAAAGACGCCGAAGAGTTGTTAAACGTTCAAATACCGTCATATATGGTAGAGGCAGAAATCATTGGTTCATATGAAATACCACCATTAAAGGATACCGTTTCTACTTTGCAACAATGTGACGAAACGTTCTTTGGTTATTATGAAAATAGAGAACTTTGCGGGGCAATCTCAATAAAAGTTGATGGAAAAGAAGTAGACATCCATAGACTAATTGTTCATCCGAACCATTTTAGAAAAGGTATTGCACAACTGCTCCTTAATTATATTGAAAAAATCGATGAGGTTGAAACGATACTAGTAGCAACAGGTTCTAAAAATACGCCTGCCGTTCGTTTTTATAAAAAGAATGGATTTCAAGAAATCAAAGAAGTCAAAGTGAATGATCAATTATCGTTAACCTTTTTTGAGAAAAAGTTTTGATATTTGTTTATCTATCGCTAGTTATTTTCAACTATTCTCTTAAAGTAATCGTTTAGTTATTGTGTAAAGAAAGTTCCAGCGGGGTGTTATTTACACGCTTAAACGGCTATAGAAGTAAATAACCTGCAAACAGTGGAATGTAATTCAAAATACCCGAACATGAAAAATCGTGATCGGGTATTTTTTTGTGATTTTCATCCGCGCATCGTAAAAACTGCAGTTGACAGAATAGAGTAAATACTCTAAAGTGAATTTTAGAGTATTTACTCTATTTTGTTCGGGAGGTTCTTCTGTTGACTAAGACGAAAGATAAAATTTTGGATATAGCTATAACCATGTTTAATCAGGAAGGCACTAGTTCGGTTTCTACTAACCATATTGCAAAGGAACTTGGAATTAGTACTGGAAACCTGTATTACCATTTCAAAAATAAAGAGGAGATCATTCGAGCTATTTTAGAAAAAATGATTCAGGAATGGGAAATTGTTTGGAAAGTACCGAGTTTAAATTGGAAACCTACCGTGGAGGACCTAAAGTCAATCATTAGATATTGCTTTCAATTAGAATGGAAATATCGTTTTTTCTATCGAGAACTTATTGTATTGATGAAAATTGATCCAAAATTAAAAGAAAGACACCAACAAATACAAGAGGTACGAATGAATGAACAAAAGAACTTTTTTCAATATTTCATAGAAGCTGGCGTCCTTTGTGTGCCTGAAAATCAATCGCAAGTAGAATCGCTGCTAAAAATTAGTTGGATACTAAGTAACTATTGGCTAGCATTTCTTGAGACGAGCGGTGAAGAAATTTCAGAAAACAAAATTGAGGAGGGAATTGAGCTAATAATGGTGGTAATCCAACCATATCTAAATAAAGGAGGGGTTAGCTAGATGGATAGTAAAGAGGACTTTCAAACCGGAAAAATGTCGAGAAGAACATTTCTAAAGAAAGCCGGGGCAACTTTTTTAGTAGTCTCTTGGGCTGGTTTCACTTGGAGAGCAGTAGATCAAGGTGTTTTTAGTACAGGAAAAGGACCTGCCTTTGAGGCATGGAACATCAGCAAAGAAAACCTGAACACGGGAACCCTAGCAATTGTTAATGACGCAATTTTAGCCTCAAACCCACACAATACACAGCCTTGGCTATTTAAAGTAACAGATAGCTATATAGAAGTTTATGCAGATGAAAGTAGAAATCTAGGAACTATTGACCCATTTAGAAGAGAACTGTTCATTGGCCTGGGATGTGCAATTGAAAACATAATATTATCTGCTAATACACACGGTTACCGCCCACAGTTACGCTATCAACCAAATACTTTAGAACCCCATTGTATTGCCCGTATTGATCTTGACCCGGGTAATACATATGAATCTGCATTATATAAGACTATTCCTCATAGACATACACACCGCGGGGCTTACGATACAAACCGTCCCATTTCTACAACAATACTTAATGAAATCGAAAATCTTATGATGGATGAGTTAAAGGTACGAATTTCTTGGTTTACAACAGCAGAAGAGAAACATCATATTGGTAGTTTAATTGTAAATGCTACACAAGCAATCATCACAGATAAACAAATGAGTACAGACAGTAATAAGTGGTACAAAGAAAATTGGCAAGACATACAGAGTGAACGTGACGGAATAACCTTGGATGCTCAAGGTGGCTCTTTCTTAATCAGAACAATTGGAAAAATGTTACCACCATTATCCCATAAAAAGAATGACCAATTCTGGTTATCTTCGACGAAAGATATTCATACGGCTACAGCCATGGCGTATGGGTTAATTTCTGTAAAAGACTCTCATGATAATGAACAACGAGCTAGGGCAGGTAGAGTGTGGCAAAGAATTCATTTATACGGAACGAGTCTTGGATTAGGCATGCAACCACTTAATCAGTTAAATGAAATGGTTGACCGTGAAAAAAGCTTAGGTGCACCTGAATATTTTACTACTGACTTAAAGAAGATAACTGGAGATTCTTCATGGGAAGGATTATTTATCTTTAGAATGGGTTACCCGTTAAAAGCAACTCATGCAAGTCCGAGAAGATCAGTTAGTGAAGTAATTACCTAAGATAATATAATTTAGTGTAAAGGGTATTGACTTGCAGTACGCAAACAAATATAAAATTAAAAATAATGCCTATCAAATCATTTACAATTTGATAGGCAAATTTCTTTATTGTTTGCGGTAGGGTAAGGACCAGTTTCTTTAGGTAAGGTACTTCAGCAATTATGTTATTTTGTTAGAGTTTTACTTATCTTGTAGAAGAATTCACAACAAGTGGCTGTTTCGTTTTTGCCGTATTTCTTGTTAATGAAAAGACCGCACATGCTAATGAGATCATGACAATCCCACTTCCAAACCAGGCCGTATTCGAGACGTTACCGGAGTAGCTTAAGACCATCCCGCCAACTCCTGAACCAAGGGCAATTCCAATTTGCAAAGCTGAATTATTAAGACTCTGCTGAATATCGGAAGTAGCAGGATCGGTTTGAATTAAATAGCTTTGCTGTGGTGGTGCGAGTGCCCAGCTTAAGGCTGCCCAAAGCATCATCATAGGAATGAATAGTGTGAGCGAAAACGTTGTGAACGGTAATAAAAATAAAATAACTGCAAATGAACAGATTACAATCAGAATACTTTTTTGAGGTCCCATTGAATCTGAGAGTATGCCTCCAAGTGCGCCACCACTTACTGCCGCAATGCCAAACAGCAAGTAACAAATACTAATCAGAGCAGCACTGATATGAAGCTCTGTTTCTAGGAACGGTGTAAAGTAGGCGTACAATGTGTAATGTCCTGCTAACATAAACATCGTTGCTAGATGAGCACTGCCTATTTTAGGGCTAGCAGCTGCTTTTAGTTGTTGTGAAAGGGGGATCGCAGTTTCACCTGGAATGCGTTCCAAAAAGATGGCGATTAGTACCATTGATCCAATAGCTAGTACTGCAATCCCTAGGAAAATGACACGCCAGCCGAATGTATTTGAAATAAGTATTCCAAGAGGTACCCCCATTACTAACGAGGAACTAATCCCCATATAAATAAACCCTAATGCTCGTGCCCGATGAGCTGGAGACACAATTTTTGCAGCAATCGTTAGCGACAATACAACAATTAAGGCCGTACTCATCGCAGTCAACACCCTTGCTCCCATCATAAGCCCATAGCTTGAGCTGAAGTAAGTAATAATATTCCCTACGATAAACACAGACAAAGATATAAGAAGCAACTTTTTTCGTTCAACTTTACTCGTCATCACAAGCAACACGGGGCCAGCAATGGCATAGATAAGCGCGAAAACAGTGATGAGCTGCCCAGCACTACTTAAAGAAATTTTAAAATCGCTTGCGATCGTCGGGAGTATTCCTCCTATAATTAATTCAACAAGTCCAACAGCAACTGTTGATAATGCAAGAATAAACACTTTAAAATTCATTTTTTAATAATCGTCCTTTCATCATTTGATATAGTTTCAGAATAGAAAAAAATCCTGATTACAGAAAAGGATAGAGTTCCTTTTTCTGTAATCAGGATTTTTAAGGTTTCCTGGTAGAGACCCTCAAGCCATATTCTTGAGGTTATACAGAGAAGCGTGAAATTGTTTGGCATTCTAAATACATTTGAATTGTCTACTAGATAATGAATTATTTATCAAGTGATTCGATTTTGATGAGAAGACAAGAGGAAAGGAAAGTTGTTTTGATCATGATGAAAATGGAGTTAAGCCATGAACACCCAAGGTAATCAAGTTCCTCAGTGATCGAGCAGACTTAAGCGGACAGAGGTTCCGTTATTTTAACCATTTCCCTAGTTTTTGAGTTTTCGCGGACACAGATGCACTTATTTTGTCTAAAACAGCATTTTTCAATAGATTATTGAAAAATAGCGTACCCTGTGGCCGGGAAATAATAAAAAAGCCTCATTTACGAGAAATAGCGTACTGTGTGTCCTCTAAACGACGATTAAACTAAATTTTGCTAGAAATTGGTTCATGATCTAAAAAAGATAATTTCCAATTATCCTTCAGCCATACATATAGACTAATATATTGATATGTTTCAAAAAAATACTTCGATTTATCCTAATTTTTACAAAAAATAAACATCTATTTGTTAAGATACATTTAGGCAAGTTTATAATTCATTTTTCTAGATATCTCAATAGAAGGTTATGATGGTATTTGTAAAAAGTGAACATTTCGATCATCGGAATTATTCTGCTTATAATTTTTGAGCATGCCACTCGCAACAACAGGAATGGCTATATTTTTATCTCAATTAGCATAATAACTCAGTTGTGAAAAATCTTACTTAAAGGCAGGTGACTAATCATGAAGAAAATAATTGTTGTTGGCGCATCAGGCGTACTTGGTAGATTGGTTTGCCTGGAACTGCTAAGGATATTTGAAAACAATTTACATTTGATTGTAACAGATTATAAGATTAATAGAGGAAAAGAATTAGCAAATTCGTTTAAAAAGGAAGTAGCCTTTGAATTGTTAGATGTGATGGATGAGGATCATATCAAAAGTGTTATAAAGAACGTGGATATTGTAGTAGTCGCTTTAAAGCAGAAATTACCACGTATTCAACAAGCATGTATGCAGAATGGAATATTGTGTATTGATGTTACACCATTTTATGACTTTGTGCAGAAAGTAAATGAGCTACATCCAATTGCAGAAAAAAACAATGTAGGCTCGGTGATAATGTCAGGCTTTTTTCCTGGTCTATCAGCGCTACTGATAAAGAAAGCTATTACAAACTTTCAAGAAGTTAACGAGATAAATGTAGCATTATTGCAAAGTACAAATGCCAGGGCGGGAGTGATTGGAATTGTAGATATGTTAGAGATTATTTCTCAGCCCATTCTAGTAGAAAATAAAAATCTTTCAGGATTTACTAAGAAGAGAAACATGTATTTTCTCAATCATTCTACGAAACAAGAGATTAGACTCATTGAACATTCCGAGAAGACGTTAATAGAGGAAAAGTTAATACCTGCACCGATAAACTATTGGACCTCGTGGAACTCGAGGAGCTTTACTAAAATTGTATCCTTATTTAGAAAAATTGGTCTCCTGAAATATGTAAATAGGCATAGAGACTTACTGTCTAAAGTTGTAAAACATAATCCTGAAAAGGACGAACGTGCTTTTCTCACCGTGGAGGTAAAGGGAATTAAAGGAAAGAATGAAGTGGTAAAAGTGTTAGCATTATCAACTTTTTCAGATTATCATACAACTGCGATGGTAACGGCTTCCTTAGCAAAAATTGCGGGTAGAAATGAAGTGAAAGGTGTCGTTTGTCCGTTTGAAATAACCGATTTAGATGAGATATTATCTGTCATGAATTGCTCTGATGTTCAAATAAAGGAGTTTGAACTATAGGTAGATCAGCGCAAAGAAAAGATCTATAACCATCCATTACAACAATAAGTTCGTTAGATTAGAGAGTAAACTATAAAGTGATCGCTTTTTTGCCGAAAATGTTCGTGTTAAAACGTCTGATTTGATTTGCGATATCCAAAATCGTATAATACGATGCAACGTTCGTGATGTACCGTAATTTTTTTACCAAAAAGGGCAGGTAATATCCTAGATTTACGCCTCTTTCTTTTTATCGTTTATAACATCCATAAGAAACTGTAGCGATGCTATCCCTCGTATTTGCTCTGTTAGTGCATAATCAATGTAATCTAATGATTTTAAAGCCAGTTTCTTAGCTTGAGCTACGTTGTTTTTCTCAAGGTCCGACAATAATTCTCGAACAATATCCAAAGAGTAAACCACCCTTTGGACAGTTCTGATGATTAGCACCCTCCGAATATCAGATGGGCTATAGATACGGAATCCGCTCTCTTTGTGCCGTTTAGGATTGAGTAATCCTTCCTTTTCCCAATGTCGAATTGCTGACCCAGATACATTCGCTTCTTTTGCCACTTCTCCAATTGTAAAGTATTTCTTTTTAGGGTAATTCGGAATTTCCGTTACTTCTTTTAGTTCAAGAATTTCTACCGTTCTTTGGACGGTTTCCTTTTCCTTAAAAATTCCTACTTGTGCTTGATTGATTACCCATAACGCTTCTACAAATTTCCCTTTACTAATAAGTGGCATTACTTCTTTTATCAGATCCATACCAAAGCCAGGTAATAAAGAGCGAATGCATTGAAAATACGCTTCATGCTCTTCAGTATAAATGCGGTATCCGTTTGCTGCCCTTGGAACCGGTGGAATTAGCCCCCATGCTTCATAATGCCTTAATGCACTGGTGCTGATATTCAATTTTTTCGCAATCTCAATACCTTTCATAAATAGCCCCTTTACCAAACTTATAATTTAACCTTAAAGTACATGACGTCTTTGCGTTATATTATATACTTTTTCCAATGAAAAATATAATAAACATTAGCATTTGCATGAATATTGTACGATAGAAATGTAAGGTAAAAAAATTAGTAAAAGGAGCAAATAACTAATGAAAAATCAAAATCAAACAATCGTACCGTACTTTATGGTCCTAAATGCAACACAATTTATAGAGTTTACTGGCGAGGTTTTCAACTCGGAAGTAATTAAGATTGACAGGTTAGGAGATGCAGATGGGGTAGTGCATGCTGAAATGAAAATCGGTGAAAGTATTATTTATTTTGCAGATACATCTTATGATGGCAGTTGTGGTCCAGGAGTGTGTGGAGAACTAAGGAATGATGGTTTAGTTTCCATACAAATGTATATATATGTTGCCAATGTTCCCGATACGTATGAGAAAGCAATGAAAGCAGGAGCAACTTCACTTATGGAGATCACGGAAGGTGAACATGGTGGTAACATGGCCGGTTTCGTAGATCCATTTGGAAATCTATGGTGGATTCAATCAAAAGAATACAAGGTATAGAATGTATTTGTCGTAAAGTTAGTGAAAGATGATTCTTTTAGCAGGAAATTGGACTTCTATTCTAGTATGTAATAATGTTGTCTATAATGGATGTAAGTATTTTACTCGAAGGGTGGAAAGCACATAGATGAGTGAACCGAAGATGAGAGAAACTGAAGAAAGTGTAATTGACTTTATTGAACGTGTGGAAAGTGATAAGAAGAAGGCAGATGCTTACCAATTATTAGATATTTTTAAAGAGGTAACTGGTTACGAGGCGAAAATGTGGGGTCCTAGTATTATCGGATTTGGAAGATATCATTATAAGTATGCTTCAGGACATGAAGGGGACGCGCCTCTAGTCGGTTTTTCACCAAGAAAGGCAAAAATTAGTCTTTATTTGGCCTATGAAAGTGAGGAAAGAGAGAAATTATTAGAAAGTTTCGGTAAACATACGAAGAGCAAGGCTTGTATTTATATAAATAAACTAGCAGATATTGATATCAATGTACTAAAGGATTTAATAAACCATACAGTAGAAACCTATCAGCAGCTTTACCCGAATGATTAAAGTTAATGGCTATCATCTCTTTTAATTATATAATTGGATCTACTTGTTTGCCTAGCAGGATCTACGTGACTATAGTCCGAACATAGACATATTCATAGTTTGCCCTCAAGTTTAGAAAATGGTAAGGAGAAATCAATGAAAATTAATCAATTAATTGCGAACAACATTAACAAATTAGACGCATCGCTTCCGACAGACCAATCGTTAGGTATTGCTGGATTATCAGGCTCTGGTAAAACAACTTTTTGTCAAACCATCGGTGAAGAGTCTAAGAAACGTCTTGTATCCTTATTACCAAAGGCGGAATATCAGTATTTATTTCCCGATATAATGGAAACCAATTTTAGTGCTAGTAAGATGGAAGAAATGCCATTAGTACTTTTTCTCGGTAGGTCGTCTATTTCTTCTAATCCACGTTCTACCATTGGCACGCATACCGGCGTATTCACAGAGATACGCGTAAGTCTCGCGGAAAAATTTGATCTTTCTCCAGAAGTCTTTTCCTTTAACAATGAATTAGGCTGGTGTCCAACTTGTAAAGGACGTGGTACGAATAAAAATGTTGAGTGTACTAGTTGTAACGGAAGGCGTTTTAGCAAAGAAGTAGAGCAGTATACCATTGATTTACTTGGGAAACCGCATAGTATCTCAGATATCAACAACTTAAGTATGGAAACGATCCTGTCCCTTTCAGGAGACTTAAATATTAGCGAGGAAAAACAGCATATTCTTAAAAATAATATCAATATGAATATAGGCTATTTAACCTTAAACAGAATTATGGGAACCTTGTCAGGAGGAGAATTAACTCGACTTTACTTAGCTGAATTCATGGCTGTAAGTGAGAATACGGTCATTATTATTGATGAAATCTCAGTCGGTATTGATCACGACACCCTACTAAAAATTTTAGAACAAATTAAACAATTAGGCTATAAAAATCAAATTTGGCTTATTGATCACTCTGATACAGTGCTCGATACTACTGACTCGAAATTATTTTTTGGTCCTGGGAGTGGTAAATATGGTGGTAAAATCGTAGATAAATCACCCCGCCCTAAGGCCGTTTACATAGAACAAAATGAGGAAGAGCCACAAGAGTATTACCATTTTCATAATTTATATTGCCGAAACATTCAAATAGGGGAGTTTACCATACCAAAAAATAGACTCGTAACTATTACAGGAGAATCAGGATCTGGTAAATCTACCCTAATCAACGAATGTGTTGCCAAAGATTTTCAAGAACAATACAAAAAGGACAAACTAGTCTTGGTAGGACAAGATCGTAATCAATCGATTACTAGTAGGTCGACTGTTGCGACGTTTCTTGATGTTAAAAAGAAAATGACAAAATATAGTGAAGAAATTGATGATATTTTCGATCGCTCTATTGAAGATATCATTGATGAACTACCAAATGAAGATATTGCACATAAACGTTTGAGCTTATTGATTAAGCTCGGACTAGGTTATCTAACGTTAAATCGGAAAACACAAACACTATCGACAGGAGAGTTTCAATGTGTGCATTTAGTCTCGGAACTGTTTTCAACTACTAGAAAACCTCACACGCTTTTCATTTTTGACGAACCTTCTAAAGGACTATCACAAAATATATTAAACCAATTTATTGATAGTCTCAGGGACATTCTACAAGATAAAACTGTTTCTATCTTAATGATTGAACATAATCGCTATATGATGGAATTTTCTGATTTTATTGTTGATTTTGGTAAAAGAAAGAATGAACCCGTTACCCATTTAGAGGTTGTTCCTCAGCGTGAATACTTTGAAACAAAACGTAGAGAAGAAATCGTGTTGCCATTGCCTATTTCCTCGACACTTCAAACACAAAATGGCATTACGTATGTAAAAGAACATCATATCGACTACTTTAAACATGCAGAAAATGTCTACAAGGGTGGTATTTTAAAAAGTTTATCTTCAATGGCGCGGTTAATTTATGGAGAATACGATTCTCAAAAAATCGCACCTGTTAATGCTATTGATCTTGAAAGACATTTGTATAGTCAATATAGTTTCCTCTATGAAATGGGCGGTGTGATTAACCAAATCATTGCATCGCATCCGACGAATAAAGATACGAGAAGTTTTGATTTCTTTTCAAAGGAAAATCATTGTCCGTCCTGCTCAGGGCGTCTTGAGATTGAAATTTTTGATAAAGATCTCGTAATTCAAGACAAAAACGTTCCATTCTGGGAGGGTTTGTTTTACCCAGAGATTATGAAAGTATTAAAATTTTACCAATATGAAAAAATAGAATTTCTATTTGAGGAAATTAAAAATGAACTAGGGCATGATTTGACGAAAAGCTATAATGACTTGTCAGAGGAAGAAAAACATATCTTCTGGTACGGCTATTTTGAAAAGTCATTTTACGATAAAAAAGGTAAGGCCCGAAGAACATGGGTAGGATTTAATACTATCATCGGTGGCTATATTGTGATTTCAAAATCAATCATTAAAGAGCAAATGAAAGCTTCCAAAGAGATGATTACTTGTCCAATATGTAAAGGTACGGTGTTAAACCACCACAAATTACTAACATTTGGAACCACTGATATTCGAGAAATGATCAATTTACCAATTGACCAGGTATTGCAAATAGTAGGGGATATTCTTGCTCTAGTGAAACTGAAATCGATTGTAGGTGGCGAGATGATCATGACCGAAGATGTCTCATTACTGCCTAGAAAAACACAGGTGTCCTTAAAAATGTTTGAATTAGAACAAGCAAGCTTTACGGGTTATGAAATGGTATTACAAAACGCCTTACCATTTTGGGAAACGATAAAGGACAATATCGAAGCCATTAGCACCAATAACCAAGTGACCATCTGTGATTTCCCTTCTATTAATGAAACCAGAGAAACGATCATAGATAAATATTTCACAAATGGAAAATACAAAAAACTAACCTACGTTTATGAAGCATTTGGTTACAAAAAATTAGTTACCGAAATCAACAAAATTAAGAAAAGCCAACCATGTCCATTTTGTAAAGGGAAGAAAGTCATATCAGAAGATAACCTGCATGATGGAGTGTACAAATTAAGCGTCCCATGTGTAAGTTGTCATGCTAGTGGGATCAATGATGATGGTCTTATCGAACTTGTTGAGGGAATACAAGTAAAAACATGGTTAACGGGAACCGTGAGAGATATAGTGGATGAAAGCTTATATACAGAAGCGGTTGCAGACATTCCCATCTTTAGTCGCATTCGTGAGTTAAATAAGCGAGATATGATGGCGATTTATCAGTGCATGCAATAGGATTAATCCTAGTATAATCTAGTTAGGTGTTGAAAGGCATTTCACCTAATAAGAAAAACTATCTGCCATATAGAAGATTGGTATAATCTTTACCAACTGATTTAAGGTCGGAAGGAAAAAATAAAACCAATTGAACAATATTTATTAAGAACCATTATAGAAACAAAGAAGCTCTACGGAGATGTTTTAGGCAAAGAAGTTTTGCAGTATAGCAGGACTTCTTTGCCTATATTTCGTTATCATGTCAAGTAAGATTTCTATGGAAACATTCCTTAACAATTTCTTAAGCTACTATATCTTTCTTACGAGTCAATTGTATTGCTAAAATACTAATGACACTAATGTATAGTAGATTAATTAAAAAAAATAGTACATAATCACTCTGAGAAGAAAGTGCGGATTGACTAAGTACACCCATTCCAATAGTCAATAAGGAATGGGGGAAAAACATTCCTAAATCCAATATGTACATTCCGAAACCAATAAATGTAGCACATAGGCCTATACCAATAGGGACTGCGAAACTACGAAAACGCATCGAAAGGACCAATTGGAAAGAGCTAATTGTAACACTAGCTATCCACCCTTGAATGAACCATTCAACTAATTCACTAGGTAGGGAAGAGGTTAGCCCTACCAACTTTCCTCCAATAAGGTACAAAAGAAAAAACAACCCTTGAACAAAAATAAGTAGAACACCGACAACTAGGAGCTTAGCTAAAAAAATTGTAGCTAGCGATACCGGCGCAGTCATGATCATGTTCCAATTTCTATTCAGATGTTCTAATCTCCACATATACCCACAGCAAATTGCAATAAGTATCGGAAAGAAAAACTCTCCGTAAAATAAACTGACTTGTGACCATAGGCTATACCATTCCTTAGACAAAATACCTTGATTTAAATAAAAGTTAGTACTACCAATGAATACGCTTATAATGGGTAGTATGACCAAAATGATCCATATGCGAGAATGTCGTAATTTCAACCACTCTGCAGTAATACAACGCTTTAACATAGACAAACCTCCTTATACCTCTTGCTTGGAAATGTGAACACTACCAGCCAGATAGATAACAATCCCTGTTATAATCAGAAAGACCATCAATGGAAATAATGTACGTAAATCATGTATGATGAATTGCATTTGTTCGTTTACATAGTTTTGCTTAATGGGGCTAAGACCTGTGTAATAGGACCAAACAAAAACTCTTCGAATTCCAAACGGAAATAGATCAGCTGTCATCCCGATAAAACCCCCAATCATCCCTAGAGTTAAAGCAAAAGTTTGATTTTTTATCGCCATTGATACCGATTGTTGGAGTGCTACGATTACCATCGTGGTCAAAACTGTTCCCGAGAGAAAAAGAGCAAGTAGTAAGAATGGCACTGGTTGCTCAAAGCCTTGGATCATACCAAATGCACCGATAGAAAAAACTTGCAATATACATACCCACGACATGATGAGACATGCACAAACATATTTTGCCGCATAGAGTTGTCCACGTTTCACAGAAACCGTGAGTAATAGTTTCCATGTGTTTCCAATATGTTCCATATCACAGATTCGGGAGACGCATATGGCTGAAAGAATAGGCAAAAATAGGCCGTTCAGAGTGGAAAACATCAAAATAAGTGTTTCCCATCTAGCAATCTCTTGGTTATCGTTTATTGACATGCTGGTTGCCATGAAGGCCCACATTATTTCCACAAGAAAAAAGAGTGTAATCATTAATAGTAGATGTTTATGACGCAATTTGTAGAATTCGAGAAAAAATACTTTCATTACAGGCTTCGCTCCCTTCCTGTAATGTCCAAGAAAATGCTTTCTAGGTTTTTTTTATGTTCTTCAATACGTATTACTCCGATATCGTCAGAGACTAAGTCCTTATTTACTTGCGCCATCTGCTCATCATTTAGGTAGTCTAACACCAAAAAATCACTTCGTTGAATGGGAGAAAAACCTTTCCTAGTAAGTAGTTCCTGTGCTAATACATTGTTATTTGTCTTTATCATAATAGTTGGTTGACTCAGCTTTTTTAGTTCATCCATTCTCCCTTGAAATAGTAGCTTCCCATCGTTGATAATACCTACGGATGTTGCAATTTGTTCAATTTCTGAAAGGAGGTGACTAGAAATAAGTACTGTCATTCCATAACGCTGGGGTAAAGATTTAATCAACTCCCTTATTTCACCGATACCAGCTGGGTCAAGGCCATTTGTAGGTTCGTCAAGAATTAAAAGCTTTGGGAAGGATAATAGAGACATCGCAATCCCTAAACGCTGCTTCATACCGAACGAATACTGACCTACCTTTTTATCCTTTTGGTTTCCTAGCCGAACGATATTTAGTGCTTCCATTACATTTCGTTCTGGAACTCCACGTAATTTTTGCACAATACGTAAATTTTCAAGACCTGAGAGGTGTCCATAATGCGAAGGAGCTTCAATAAGAGAACCAGTTTGACTTAAAATATGGTTGCGATTTTTTTCCAAATCTTTTTCGAAGATCATTACATTACCATCAGTAGGGTGCGTTAGCCCTAATAGCATTTTTAATGTAGTGGATTTTCCGGCTCCGTTTGGCCCGAGAAACCCAAAAATATCGCCTTCAATCACAGATAAATTTACATCCTTCACGGGGTAAGTTTTACCATATCGTTTGGATAAGTTATAGGTACTAACAATTTGACTCATATTATCTTCCTCCATAATTCGTTAATAAATCCTAGTTACAAATAGTATAAAAAGGTACCCTTTCATTGAACTGAAATTTACCTTACGTGAACCTTAAATCACTTACTATGATCAGAATATCTGGATAAAGTGAGAAAAGAGTAATGTATAATTAAAGTGGGTGATAAAAGATGAATGATATAAAAAATAAAAAGTTGCTTATCGTTGATGATGAACATGAAATAAGAAGTATGTTGGATAGTTTTTTACGTAAAGAGGGGTTTGGACGTATTTATCAAGCTTCGAGTTGTGCTGAGGCTATTAAAGTTTTCCATTCGCTCAAACCTGATCTAGCTATTTTAGACGTGATGCTCCCAGATGGTGACGGATTTTCGCTATTATCTACCTTTCGTCAATCATCAACTATGCCCGTCCTTTTTTTAACGGCAAGAGGTGAGGATGAAGATCGGTTATTAGGGCTTGGACTTGGTGCTGATGATTACGTCGTTAAGCCATTTTTGCCAAGAGAACTTGTTCTCCGCCTAACGGCAATCTTAAGAAGGGTCTACTTACCACCACAGCCAGAACAATATCCTGTGTTTCAGTTAGGGAACCGCGTCATTAATTTAGAAAGTGGTACAGTTCGTAGTAATAGTAGTGAGCTTCCATTAACGGCAAAGGAACTTGTATTAATTTTAAAACTATATGAGAATCGAAATAAAATCGTGACTAGCGATGCACTTTGTCAGACAGCATGGGGTGATGATTATTATGGCTATGAAAATACCTTAATGGTACACATTCGTCGTATCCGTGAAAAACTAGAAGCTAATCCTTCTAATCCTGAATACTTACTGACTATTAGAGGCTTGGGATATAAGTTGATGATAAAGGGAGAGGAATGATGGAAGGCACACTACGTATATTAAAGCGTTTTATAGGGTCAACTATAATCATTTCTGCATTATTACTAGTTTTTAATTTTTTACTATTAGGAGTTTGGGTATTTAACGGTATGAACAAAGGGGATTCACCTGCCGAAGTTGTTCAAAGTGTGGCAGAGGGCTTGCAACGCGCGCCTTACACTTTTTCTTTAAAATCGGAATCAGAAGATATATTACGAGAAGGTCATGCATGGGCAATGTTAATAGATAAATCAGGAAAAGTTGCATGGGACTATATGCTTCCCGAAGAAATTCCGAAAACCTACTCGTTAACTGATATAGCTAAGTTTACACAAAGTTATTTGAAGGATTTTCCTGTTTTTGTATGGGAGCATGATGAAGGATTGGTAGTTGTCGGATTTCCGAAACAGAGCTTTGCAAAATATCAATATATCCTTCCAACAAGCTGGGTCGCCTCATTGCCGTTAAGGTTGGTTGCTTTACTTATTATTAATATTGGTTTGGCGTTAGTATTGTCTCTTTTCATCGGATATAGACTCATTCGTTCAATCCGTCCAATAACCAAAGGAATACAAGCTCTAGGCGAGGATAGAGAGGTTTTTATTGAACCAAAAGGGATATTAGCAGACCTTGCAGAAAACGTAAACAGAGTGGGGGCTTTGCTACACAATAAAAATAGTAGTTTAAAAGAAAGGGATGAAGCACGTTCTAACTGGATCGCCGGCATTTCGCATGACATCAGAACGCCGCTCTCAATGATTCTTGGGTATGCAAGTGATTGGGAGGATAATAGTAATATTCATGCAGAACAAAGAAGACAAGCTAGTATTATAAGGAGACAAGCAGAAAATTTACGATCTCTGATAAGTGATTTGAACCTTGTTTCAATGCTAGAATATGAGATGCAGCCTCTTAACCAAAGACCAATCCGCCTTTCTGTATTGGCCAGACAAATTGTATCCGAGTTACTCAATGATGGTTTAGAAGAGCGTTTCATAATAGAATTGCAAACCGTAGACGAGAGAGTTCAAGTCAATGGGGATGAACGGTTATTAAAGCGGGCTATTACGAATCTTATACAAAATAGTATTAACCATAATCCAGATGGATGTAGAATTCTTCTGCGAACAACATGTATTGGTGATAGGACCTCTAATTTCATCATAGAAGATAATGGTGTTGGGATCCCGAAACATGAAATTCCTCAACTATTGGAGTTACCTTTCTCTTCGAAAAGGAAGCGTCCTATCAACAATGGACATGGTTTAGGGTTACCAATGGTCGCAAGAATTGTAAGGGCGCATAAGGGACAGTTGAATTTGTCTAGTGATCTCGGAAAAGGCTTGCGAGCTGAAATTAAATTACCTTCGATAATAAATCATATTGATGCAGGATAGTTTTTAGTCATTATGGAATTATGTATCTCACCGATTGACCTTTTTATTAGAATTGAAAGTTCAGCTGGCTAGTACTATGTAATCCACTGGGCATAACGTAGTAAAATACTAATTAAAGAGAGCGATAAGGTACATCTTCTTTCACATATTGTAAGGGAGATTAAACAGCGACATACTAGATGCAAGGATGAAAGATTTTTTGCGAACATTTGGGGAGAAATTCTTATGGAGAAATTTAAAGTTTGGGCAAAAAAATTAAAACAACAAATCTATGTCCTTTACTTTGCTTATAAAGATGAAAGAGTACCGTGGTATGCTAAATTATTTGCAGTTTGTGTAGTAGCGTATGCATTTAGTCCAATTGATTTGATACCTGATTTCATACCAATACTTGGTTATTTGGACGATGTTATTCTCGTTCCATTAGGTATAGTGGTTGCGTTAAAAATGATGCCTAATGAAGTAATATCTGATTGTGAAGAAAAAGCAAAAGAACTGATGAGAAATGGGAAGCCGAAAAATTGGCTAGTGGGTTCCATCATAATTTTATTGTGGAGCATAATTATACTATGGGTGATTCAAAAGGTTTACCAGTTGTTCATCTAACGAAAGTTCCTAAAGTACTAATTCATTATCATCGCAATTAAGATACTAAATGTAGTTGCTCTAAACCATTTGCAACTACATTTAGTTTGATATTGCTTCATTATGGTAATTATGAAATTCATTCAGTTGAACGAGGAAACAAAAAGCAGCTCTATGTATTTACAGAGCTGCTTTTTGTTAACTACTTACAATACGCATCAACAAAGAATTGTGGGTTTAATGGTTGGCCTGTTGCGCGTTTGATTTTTTCGTTCCAGTGGTATTTAGAACCTGGTTTAAAGAACTGTTCATTCAGGAAATTCCCAACTGTTGGGTTGAAGAATTGTTCCGAAACTTCGGTTTTAATATACTGGTGAAGCTGAGCGGATGTTAACTCACCTAAAAGATAATTTTGGTAGTACACAGGCGCTAGGGTAAAGTGAATTTTTGCTGCCCAGTCTGGAAGATCACGATTTTCTGGAGGATTTACTAATTGGATTTCTTTTACTAGTTTCCACCAAAGTGCGTTTAAATCTTGATCTGGGTTTTCGTATAATTCTTTTTCAAAGAATACGAAGGTAATAATCCAACGACCAGCAATGAGCATCTTTAACTGCTCAAATTTTTCAAGAGCTGGGGCCAGTGTATCTAATTGCTCACCTTCAAGCTTTAGGAACGTCTCTAACCATTCTCTGTTTTCAGTCATCTTTCCAAATAACATCGCAATTGCTTCAGTTGTTAGGGTATGAGCCGGTGATCTTAGAGCGTAAGGAAGATCACGGTCTAGATATTTAAAGTAAGCTGCATGACCAAATTCGTGCAGCATCGTTCCCATCCAATAGGCGTCTGGTTGGTTGTTACATAACACACGAGTATCGCCGTTACGATCCATGTCCGTACAAAAAGCTGTAGGATTTTTTCCAGGTCGTGGATCTAAATCACTTTTTGCATATAGATCATCAATGGGAATGTTCATCGCAGCAAATGTATCTGCGGTTAACTTCTCAATGTCTTGATCTTTGAAATATGGATCAAGGTTAGTTTCCTTAGAAGCAGGTGCTTCTTGGAAGAACGGATCAACATAATGCCATGGTCGTAAGTCAGAAACTGCAATTCCGAATTTAGCTGCTAGTTCCTCGTCTAATTCTTGTTTCAACTGACGGAAGGTGCTATCTGATAGGTCAATAAGCTGTTGAAAGATTGAGAAAATTTCTTCGCGATCTAATTCTTGATTTTTAAACGACATTTCATGGTAATTGTTAAAACCAACTTTTTTTGCCGCTTCATTTCTGACTTTTACAAGCGTGAGCAGCTTTTCTTCAACAACTTTTCCAACCTCTTTTGAAGCTTTCCAAGCGTCTTCACGTTCTTGTAAGTCCAAACTATTGATTAAAATATTGCGAATGTCATTTGCCGAAAGTTTTTTGCCATTTACTTCGGGTTCATACGTGTTGAACATATGATTTAATTCAGCTGAAAGTTGAGATAATTCTTTTAGAACTTCGCCAGGAAGTTGATTTTCCATGAACGTTTTTTGAAGAGACTCTAATTGTCGTCTATCTAGGTCTGTTAAATCTGTTTGTTTTAAATATTCCTGAACTTTTTGCAATGCTTCGGGATTTGAAAAATATGTACGAAAAGCTGTTTGTGCCTCTGCCACTTTTTGAGCCCACTCTTTTTCACCTGTGGTTTGGGCCATCCAACTGGCTTGGGTAATATTTTGGTGTAGTTCTTTAACCTTCAAATTCTGTTCATCTAAAAACTGTTGAACTGACATTTCTTCAACTCCTTGTAAAATTAGTAGATTGCCAATTTCTATCATACTACTTTTGGGTTGTAGATGTCATCCATGGTGTGTGGTGATAAGTGTTTGTAGTCACTTCAAAAAATTTTATTGATGGAACAATCGTTAGTGAAGTATGATGTAATCTGATTAAGATTGTATTAATGGCTATTACTATAGTTTTAGTTGACTTGGAAAGATCCTATATTTAGTAGATATACTTGAAGGAGAAGAGAAATGTCACCAGTTATTTTAGCTTCACTTATCTTTATTTTAACGATTGTATTGGTTATCTGGCAGCCTAAGAATTTGTCGATTGGCTGGTCAGCATCGATCGGGGCAGTTTTGGCATTGCTAGTTGGTGTTGTAGATTTTGGTGATGTACTTACCGTAACAGGAATTGTCTGGAATGCTACATTAACATTTATTGCGCTTATCATTATATCGCTCATATTAGATGAGATTGGTTTCTTTGAATGGTCTGCTTTACATATGGCCAGGTTTGCGAAAGGAAATGGCATATGGATGTTTATTTTTGTCATTTTACTAGGGTCGGTTGTAGCAGCATTGTTCGCAAATGATGGTGCCGCATTAATTTTAACTCCGATTGTGTTGGCGATGGTAAGAGCTTTACGTTTTAAGGAAGCGATGATTTTGCCGTTCATTATGGCTAGTGGGTTTATCGCTGACACAACGAGCTTGCCATTTGTCGTTAGTAATCTTGTAAACATCGTTTCTGCGGACTTTTTTGGAATTGGGTTTGTAGAATACGCCACTCGTATGATTGTTCCAAATATGTTTTCACTTGTTGCAAGTATTTTCGTTCTATATTTATATTTTCGAAAAGATATTCCCCAAACCTATGATATGTCACAGCTGAAGAACCCAAGAGAAGCAATCAAAGATCAGAAGATGTTTAAACTGTCATGGATTGTTCTAGGGTTGTTACTAGTGGGCTATTTTGTTAGTGAGTTCATTCATTGGACAAATCCTGTTACAGGGGTAGTTGAACATTTTCCGGTATCATTTGTGGCTGGTGTGATCGCAATTTTCTTTTTACTCATGGCAAGACAAAGCCCAGTAGTTAATACCATTGTAGTTATGAAAGGTGCACCATGGACCATTGTTGTTTTTTCAATCGGAATGTATGTAGTGGTGTATAGTTTGCGTAACGTTGGATTGACGGATGTGTTAGCTAGTGTATTAGAGTACAGTTCCGAGCATGGATTGTTCGCAGCAACAATGACAATGGGTTTTATCGCTGCTATTTTATCATCGGTAATGAATAATTTGCCGACTGTGATGATAAATGCACTTGCAATCGCGGATACAAATGTAACGGGTATAATGCGCGAGGCACTCATTTTCGCCAATGTCATAGGTTCTGACTTAGGACCAAAGATTACTCCAATAGGTTCATTAGCAACCTTGCTATGGCTTCATGTCCTAGCCAAAAAAGGTGTAAAAATAAGCTGGGGGTATTATTTCAAAGTTGGTATCGTTATTACCATCCCAACATTATTTTTCACGCTGTTGGGTCTATACTTATGGTTACTGCTCATTTCGTAAGGCTGTTTTCGTAAAGTTTGTTGCTTTCGTAAAAATCCCAAAAGCCGGATTTTTACACATTCAATGCTATTTTATCAAAAATTATTTAGTAGGCAGTGCTCTTTTCTTCCAAAGTTAAGGGTTATATTTCCGTCTAAAGTATTTTTCAACTTAAGTTAAGGGTTATAAAGCAACAATGTTTTAGAAAAGAGCCTTTCGTAAAGGTAAATGATTGGTAGAAAAGTTAAGCGCGCTTTTGAGTGTCCTTTACATTCAATTCTATATCGAAACGATGAATTTTCAGCTAATGTCATGAAATTTTTTCAAATTAAGACAAATACCCAAGAGCATTTACCCATGTCACATATACTTTAGTATGAAAGAAAAGAGGAGGATAAAAGTGGATCATACGAATAGTAACGTTCATTACGCAGCGGATGAGAGATATGGGTTAGGTGGAATTGGTTCAGGATTTGGATTTTTCCCAGGGGCTGGCTTTGGTAGACCTGGTTTTGGTTTTGGAAGACCAGGATTTGGTTTCGGAAGACCTGGATTTGGATATGGAAGGCCCGGTTTTATTGGACCTGGTTTTGGTTTTGGCTTACCATTTTTAACGGGCTTAGCAGCTGGAGCATTATTAACTCCACCACCAATATATGCTTACCCTCCATACCCATACTACGTCTATCCGCCATACCCTTATTATTATTAGTAAAGATAAGACCTATTACCAAAAAAAATGGTGAACTTGCTCTTGAGCGAGTTCATTTTTTTTCTGCTCAATGAATTTTTGATAGGAAATACACTTTAAAAATAGTATAATTTGATCAATAAGGAGGTGACTATTATGATCGAAGAAAGATTAGATAAAATTGAAAATATGCTTTCGCAATTAATAAACATGGTAGGTAAATTAAGTGTGGAACAACAAGAAATGAAGAGAGAGCAACAGGAAATGAAGAAAGAACAACTAGATGTAAAGACACTGCTAAATGAAATGGAAGTAAAAAACGAAAAAAGACATGAACAAACTATTGAACGTTTCCAAGCTATTGAAAGAGATAAGGATTTTATTTGGGAAAAAACGGTTCAAAATGAGAGAGAAATTGGCAACTTAAAAAGACTCTTTTAGGCATCCTCGTAAGTACTACATTAAAAACTTCGCATATTACTAAATTTCATTCGGTGACCAGTATAGGGTCAAATAGCTATACTGGTCGACCAATAAATAGTAACCCACAAACTCGTATAATCCTTTATCGCATTTATTTTTTCCTATACATAACACTGTTTTATTAAATGTGATACGCTTCCAACCTATGCGTTGTTCAGAAGACTACTAAGGGAATACAGCAGATACTTGGAGCATTCTTTCCTCATAAAATGACATAATGAACTCGTTAACGCGGTACCTTCAGATAGTAGTAGGACGCATTTTTTATTTGTGGACTTTTTCCCACCCCTTTTCCTTAAAACATGTATGTATAGAGTGAAGGGGGTGATGAGATGAGCGCAAACATTTTACAATCACGTTTAACGTTGCAATTGTTCGCTGGGTTTGACGAAGCGGGGAAAGAGATTTTCAAAACAAAGTCTTTTTCTAACATTAACAATACCGCAACGGATGCCGAGCTACGCACAACAGCTGAAGCATTACTATCACTGCAGGTTCACACAGCAGAAATCATTACACGAACAAACCAATACGCGGTATCTTAAGCTATTTTTTCAAAATGATAGGAATGGAGGTGAAAACTGATGGCAAAGAAAATTGAATTAATATTTAAAAATGAGATTGGTAGAAACGTAACCATTTCATTAGATGATCCAATTGAACCCGTAGATCCAAGTAAAGTTTCAATAGTAATGGATTTAGTCCTAGCCGAGCAAGCATTCGTTTCAAACGGCGGCTTCTTAGTGAGCAAGGTTGGTGCTCGCGTTGTGGAACGCAATGTGGAACCAATTCAAATGGCATAGTGACCAAAGGGAAGGACTCAGGTCCTTCTCTTTTTGTATTGAAAAGAGGTAAGCAGACCACTGATGAGGTGGGAAAATTGTAACTGAACTTTCGGATAGGTGAAGAACTTTACTATTTAATTAAAAAAATATAGAGGAATTCAAAGGATTATTCATGAGTTTTTCTCCGAATGCTATACTAGATAGGGTAGTACTGGATTTTTATGCTATTTGTAGTAGGCGTAATTGCATTGAGAAATGGAAATATTGATTGGAAATCTAGTTATGATTAGAAATGGAGACAATGCTGATGAAGAAACAAGGGCTAAATCCTTACCTTCCTTCTTGGGAGTATATTCCTGACGGGGAACCACATGTTTTTAACGACAGAGTCTATGTTTATGGCTCGCATGACCGATTTAATGGACATGTATACTGTTTAAATGATTATGTCTGTTATTCTGCACCGGTAGATGATTTATCCGATTGGCGATATGAAGGGGTCATTTACAAGAAGACTGATGATCCGTTAAACCCAACTGGACATATGTGCTTGTATGCTCCTGATGTTACACTTGGACCAGATGGAAGATATTATTTGTACTATGTTTTAGATAAAATATCAATTGTTTCAGTAGCTGTTTGTGATACTCCAGCAGGAAAGTATGAGTTTTACGGATATGTCCATTATGCTGATGGAACTCGTCTAGGTGATAGAGAGGGAGATGATCCACAGTTTGACCCTGGAGTATTAACGGAAGGGGACAAGACGTATTTATATACTGGTTTTTGTCCGATTGGAGACAAGTCAAGAAGAGGGACGATGGCAACAGTCCTAGGGCCGGACATGCTTACCATTATTGAAGAACCAGTGTTTATTTCTCCTAGTGAGCCTTATAGTAAAGGAACTAGTTTTGAAGGGCATGAGTTCTTTGAAGCCCCGTCAATGAGAAAAATTGGCGATACTTACTATTTTATTTATTCGTCTATCGTTTTCCATGAACTTTGTTATGCTACGAGCAAACACCCTACGAAAGGCTTTGAATATAAGGGTGTCATTGTCAGTAATAATGACCTTCATATTGACACTTATAAGCCTGCCGATAAACCAATGTTTTATGGCGGTAATAACCATGGAAGTATCGTCGAAATAAACAATCAATGGTACATCTTCTATCATCGCCATACGAATGGCTCTAACTTTTGCCGACAAGGTTGTATCGAGCCGATCAATGTATTAACCGATGGGACGATTCCACAAGTAGAGATGACTTCATGTGGTCCAAACGGAGGGGCATTAATTGGTCGTGGTGAGTATCCGGCGTATATAGCCTGCAATCTGTTCTACCGTATAGAGGAAAAGTACTCAGGCGATTTATGGATGGATAGTCATTTCCCTAAGATCACTCAAGATGGAAAAGATGGCGATGAGGAAATTGGGTACATTACCAATATGTTAGATTCGGCTACGGCTGGATTTAAGTATTTCGATTGCAAGGATGTAAAAACGATAAAGATTAAAGTTAGAGGATATTGCAATGGTGCTTTTGAAGTAAAGACCTCATGGGATGGTGAAGCACTAGCTTCGATACCGGTTGAATTCACAAATGTATGGACAGAGTACACATCTGAGATTACCATTCCAGATGGAATACAGGCGTTGTATTTTACGTATACCGGAAATGGTCGAGCAAGTTTGGCATCGTTTACATTAGAATAAGTTTTTTTATAAGCTACCCCTCGGTGTTGATTCATAAGCTGAGGGGTAGTCGTTTTTTGTACCTTATTTATAATTATTATAAATAGATTTTGATTTTAAAATGATATTTGATATACTAAAAATATCATTAAGGTGAAAAGAGATGATAACCATGAGACCTAAAAAAAGCTTATGCTCGAAGTGTAAAGTTGAAATAAAAACGTTGAAGCATACCACTATTTGTGGCTGCGGAAGTAAGATACATGTTAAATAACCTAGTAACGTTAAGTTTGTTTGATCTTGCTTAACGTTTTTTGTTTTCTCTTTGATAGCTACATGAAAAATCAGCTGTTTCATCGTTTTCTAGTGGAAGAGTATGCTAAGCACTTTTCAGGAAAGGTTAGAGAAGCCTTTTGAGGGTAGAGAAAAAATTTTGCGGACACAGAAGCACTTATTTTTGCGATTTTGTTATTATTTAAATTTTCGCGGACACCGGTGCTCTTATTTCGCCTAAAACCCGTCATTTTTAGTAGATTTAGAGAAAATAGCGTCTCCTGTGGCCGCTAAATTGGAAATATCGCCAATTTAGTAGAAATAACGGACTCAGTGTCCGATGAAGTAAAATGTAACCAGTTTACAACTTTCAAAATCGAATTACACACCATTTCTCGCTTTTTTTATTTGATTAATCGCTACGATCAATCCAGTAAATCCCGCAGCAAACGAAGGCAGAATACTCCAAGCAAGATAACCCCAATGTCCTGTAAAAATTGATATGAAGAGAAAGAGAATTGGAAAACCCACTAAAACAAAAATTGAAACAACTAAAGCCAATTTGTTATTATAAATCATAGCAAACCTCCACTATTTTCATAGTATCTTCTATATATTACCATATATTTTATCTAAATTACTAGTAAGGTATGGGATATAAGGGAGGAGGAGAGCATCACTTAGTATTTTAATCTGTGGTGACCAACATCCTGTTTGCTTTAACAACATTTTAAAAAAATGGACATACCTTCTCTGAGCACCAACATCCAAACGTTAAGCTAAGTTAATCATGACTTGCTTAGCGGTTTTTATCCTGAAGAAAAAATATCTCGAATTCGAGACATTTTTGTTGCAATCTTATCACTTGAAGTGTAAAGTGATAAGTAAGAAAGGGAATGAGTCATGTGAAAAAGAATACACTTAGTTCATTAATCTGGTTACGTATTAGTCGTTTTACTCATCAAAGTAATGTGTTATCCAATGATTTTCTAAAACCGTATGGGATTACGGTTGCTCAATTTGATGTTTTAAATCAGGTATCAACCTATCAACCAATCATGCAAAGTGACCTAGCGACGAAAGTAACCGTTACAGAGGGTGGCATTTCACGTATGCTCACGCGTCTCGAGCAAGAGGGCTACATCATCCGTAAACAGGATTGGAAAACCAAGTGGACTAGTCTAACTCCAAAAGGTGAGGATAAGATGAATGAAGTTTTCGATCAACAGCTATCGTTCCAAACGTCAATCATAAATGAAAGTCTAACGGAAGATGAGCAGAAGTCGCTATATGCACTTATGACTAAATTACAGAAGAATACGGAAAAGAAGATGAAACACTAACATTCCTATACATCACTTGACTAGTAAATTGAAAGGAAGGGAATTCTATGTATCAAATACCAGGGCATCATCACATCTCCATGATTACCAAACATGCAAGTCAAAACAATCAATTTTATAAACATGCGCTTGGATTACGACGTGTGAAAGTGACAGTCAACCAAGATGCTCCATCGATGTATCACTTATTTTACGGAGACAAAACAGGTAGCCCGGGAACAGAACTATCATTTTTCGAAATACCATCGGTTGGAAAAACGCATCGCGGCACAAATGCGATCACTAGAATTGGCTTATTAGTACCTTCTGAAGAAAGTTTGCTCTATTGGAAAAAACGCTTTGAACAACAAGGTGTTTATCACGAAGAGATTTCAACGTATGCGAATCGTGCTGCATTAAAGTTTGAGGACCCAGAAGGTTTGCGTCTCGTGCTACTCGTATCAAACGGGGAGAAGGTTGAGCACTGGGAAACATGGGAAAAGTCAAATGTCCCAGCTGAGCATCAAATCCAAGGTATGGGTTCTGTGGAAGTAACGGTGAAAAGACTCGAAAAACTTACCAATACTCTTACAGATATGTTTGGCTATACAGAGGTTAGCCGAACTGAAAACCAAGCCATCTTTCAATCGATCAACGGTGAGGCTTTTGGAGAAATCGTTGTGAAGTATTTAGAAGGTCCATCAGAAAGGCCAGGTCGTGGCAGTATTCATCACTTGGCGATCCGTGTGAAAAACGATGAAGAATTGTCTTATTGGGATCAGCAAGTGAGACAACGAGGTTTCCAAACATCAGGCATTGTTGACCGTTATTACTTTAAGAGTTTATATTTCAGGGAGTCTAATGGGATACTGTTTGAAATTGCAACAGATGGACCAGGTTTTACAATAGATGGCGATGTCGAACATTTAGGGGAACAGTTGGATTTACCACCATTTTTAGAAGGAAGACGGGCGGAGATCGAAGCGAACTTAGCACCAATTGAAGAGTAAATACTATTTTTTAGGAGGAAAAAAACATGAACCATTTAAAAGGAATCCACCATGTAACAGCAATCACGAGTAGTGCAGAAAAGAACTATGAATTTTTCACCTATGTACTGGGTATGCGTCTAGTGAAAAAAACAGTCAATCAAGACGATATTCAAACGTATCATTTATTTTTTGCGGATGATAAAGGTAGTGCGGGTACCGATATGACATTTTTTGACTTCCCAGGCATTCCTAAAGGTGTACATGGAACAAACGAAATCTCAAAGACGTCGTTTCGTGTCCCAAGTGATGCAGCAATAGAGTATTGGGCGAAACGTTTTGAGCGTTTAGATGTCAAGCATACTGGCATCAAAGAACAATTTGGCAAGAAAACTCTTTCTTTCGTTGACTTTGATGATCAACAATATCAATTAATCTCTGATGAGAACAATAAAGGCGTGGAATCTGGTACTCCTTGGGAAAAAGGTCCGATACCAGTTGAATATGCGATTACAGGATTAGGACCCGTCTTTGTCAGAATCGGAAACATTGACTACTTTAAAGAATTGCTAGAGCGTGTACTATTATTTAAAGAGACGGCGAAGGATGGAGATTTCTATTTATTTGAAGTGGGCGAAGGTGGAAATGGTGCTTCAGTGGTTGTCGAATTTAATACGAGTTTACCTCCAGGGCGACAAGGGTATGGAACCGTACACCATGCGGCGTTCCGTGTCGAGGATCGTTCGGTATTGGATGAATGGGATGAGCGATTGCGTAGTTTTGGGTTTAGTACATCTGGTCATGTCGATCGTTTTTTCTTTGAGTCATTATATGCGAGAGTTGCTCCACAAATTTTATTTGAATTCGCAACAGACGGACCAGGATTTATGGGTGATGAACCCTATGAAACACTTGGCGAAAAATTGTCGTTACCTCCGTTCCTAGAACCTAAACGTGCTGAAATTGAAACATTAGTTCGACCAATTGAGACAGTAAGAAGTACCAAAGAGTTTGAAAAGGAATATGAGTGATCAGTAGAGCGAGGGAACTTAGGGGGACTAAAAAAATAGTATGTAACTCGTTAGAATCTTTTTAGATTGTAACGAGTTAAATATCTTGAATTCATAATACTTGATATGATAGTATTTGGTTGGAGTTAATTGAACTGATATTGAAGACTTGTGCTATTACAAGACTTTGGGGATCAGTAGTTTTAATATCTTGAATTTAAGAATTATTAATTCTAGAGATTTTAGTTTTAAAAAAGTAAATGAGGGAATAATTAGGAAGGTGTAAAACAATGGGCTTTTTCGAAAAAATATTTGGTAAAACAAAGGAGACGACTAAGATGGAGAAAATTAAATTAGCAGTTATTTACTACAGCATGGGTGGAACAAACTATCAATTATCAAAATGGGCTGAAGAAGGTGGGAAAGAAGCTGGTGCAGAAGTAAAAGTGTTAAAAGTTCCTGAACTAGCACCACAACATGTCATCGATGAAAACGAAGGTTGGAAAGCTCATGTTGAGGCAACAAAAGATGTTCCAAACGTAACGTTAGATGATTTAGAGTGGGCAGACGCCATTATCTTCAGCGTACCAACACGTTTTGGTAATATGCCTGCTCAATTGAAGCAATTCTTAGACACAACTGGTGGTCTATGGTTCCATGGAAAACTAGCGAACAAAGTAGTAAGTGCAATGACTTCAGCTCAAAATGCTCACGGTGGTCAAGAAGCAACGATCCTTTCATTGTACACAACGATGCATCACTGGGGAGCAATCGTTGCCTCACCTGGTTACACAGATCCAGTTCAATTTACATCTGGAGGCAATCCATACGGAGTAAGTGTAACTGTTGGTCAAGACGGAAAAATGATTGAGGACGTTGAAGCAGCTGTTAAGTATCAAGCAAAACGAACAGTTACAGTAGCAGAGTGGGTAAAAAAAGGGAATCAATAATGATTAAAAAGCAAGTAAGCTCAATGTTCTAGTTCAGTTTTGAGGCTGAGAGAATATTTTTACTATTAGAAGCAAGGGAATTGTCAATTCCTTTGCTTTTTTATTTTCAATCCATACGGGTAATGTCTCGCTAAATATGATATTGCTCTGTTCTTGTAGTGTTATTCAAAAAGGGATTTTCTTAGAAGAAATAGAATTAAGACAGTAGTACTGAACATCCGACATATTTGTGCAACAAATGTCGGACACATATACACCTGATCCGATAAATTATAGGTACAAGGAGCGAGGCAAAATGAATTGGCTAGATAGGATGAATCTTGCTTTGGATTATATTGAAGACAATCTAGATAACGATATAGATTATAAAAAAATTGCACAGATAGCTCATACTTCCGAGTATCACTTTCCAAGGATGTTTTCATCTATTTCAGGAATATCTCTATCTGAATATATCAGACGAAGACGTTTGACACTTGCTGCTTTTGATATTCAAAAAAGTGACATTCGAATCATAGACGTAGGCGTTAAATATGGCTATGAGTCTGCAGATTCTTTTTCCCGTGCTTTTCAGAAAATACATGGAATAAAACCTTCGGAAGCTCGTAATGAAGGGGTACATTTAAAAGCGTTTCCTAGAATTTCGTTTCAGTTATTAATAAAAGGAGATGACGAAATGGAGTATCGGATTGAGAAACTTGATTTTGATCTAAAAATCATAGGGAAAGGGAAGAGTGTAAAAACAAGTCGTGCTTTTAAAACAATTCCTACACTTTGGAGTAGTGCCAAAAAAGATGGCTTTATGCACCAGCTAATTGATCTATCTTGGCAAGAACCAAAATGTACACTTGAAAGTCTTTTGGGCGTGTGTGGAAAAGAAGCAGCCATTATGGATGAAGAATTTACTTACTTTATGGGTGTACGATGTGATGGAGAGATACCAAGTGATATGGAAATGCTCTTGATTACCCACCGTACCTGGGCTGTATTTCCTGGTATAGTTGACGCTTGGAAGCGATTATACTCAGAGTGGGTACCAACTTCTGGATACGAACTGGCTGATATACCTTGTATTGAATGTTATTATCCACCAAAGCATAAACCAAGAAATGAACTTTGGGTTCCTGTCATTGCTAAGTAATGTTTATAGTAGAAATTAGCAGCAAGATTTTGAAATAGTCTGCGTAAATAGCAAAAGAAGACTTTCAATTATCAGGTAAAAAAAAATTAATGCAAATACAAAAATTAAGCTAAGATAAGGTGATGTAATTAATGAGTCCCTCAAGTATCATGATGAAAAGCCCCATACCAATATTCCGTATGTTTGATGAGGAAAAAACCAAGGAATTTTATATCAAGTTTTTGAATTTCAAGTTGGATTGGGAGCATCGATTTGAGGAAAACCTCCCACTATATATGCAAATTTCCAATGGCGCATGTATCCTTCAACTTTCTGAGCATTTTGGTGATTCTACGCCTGGATCAGCCATTAGGATTGAGGTGGAAAATGTGAAGTTGCTTCATTCCCAGCTTATCCAAAGCCAATACAAATACGCAAGTCCCGGGCTCGAGAGGACTGATTGGAATACTTTGGAGGTAACGATTATTGACCCCTCTGGAAATAAAATAATCTTCTACGAGACCATTCAAAATTAGCATGGTAATTTGGGTAATTTAAATTTTGTTCAGGAGCAAGTTCCTACTGATGTTGTAAGAGTTGAATAGATTACCAACAGTATTTTATTTACTGTTAAGGTATTTTTTGGTACTATGGACTTGGAGATGTTAATGAAAGGGGAATTTATACCACCATGTGGATTCACTTGAAATGATTACGTAATTAGATAGAGACAGTAGCGATCCTTGATTACTAAGGATGCGTTTATTCGTCTATCTTAAATCATTCAAGGGATACATGGTGTGGACAATGAAATTTCCCATTACCAAGCAGATACCTTTGTGTATCTGTTTTTATTTATGGGTGAAAAATACATCTCGATTGAAACACACGATGAATCCCTATTTTAGGGGGAATTTTAATGAAAAGCAATTTTGACAATGAAGAAATGCTATCGGGTGGGAATGTCTCAAATGTATACCGTGTGGGGACTACTGTGCGACGTGACTTGAAGGAAAATAGTTTTACCATTCATATGGTATTAAAGCACTTAGAGACTAAAGGGTTCCATTACTCACCCAAATTTTTAGGAATTGATGAAAGAAATAGAGAAGTAGTAACATTTATTGAAGGTGAAGCAGGTAATTATCCTTTAAAAAACTATATGTGGTCTAATGATTCGTTAAAAGAGATAGCGAAGATGCTTCGTCTCTATCATGATGCGGTTAGTGATTTTCCAATCGATGAAAAATGGCAACCAATTGATAACACCCCACAACCGTTTGAGGTACTATGTCACAATGATTTTGCCATCTATAATATTATTTTTAATCACAAAAAGCCGGTAGGAGTTATTGATTATGACCTTGTTGCTCCTGGTCCAAGATTGTGGGATATTGTTTATGCTCTATACACCTGCGTTCCTTTAAGTAGACTTTGGCATACTGAAACATCTGAGACTGTTTTTTATGAACCATCAAAAGATGCTGAACGTACCAAACAAAGAGTTAGATTATTTTTTGAATCTTATGGTATTCCCGGAATTGAAAAAGGATTTTTAGAGATGGTATTGTTACGAGTTGAAGGCTTATGTAAGACCATGCAAAGAAAAGCGAAAGAAGGTGATTTGGCGTTTCAAAAGATGATCGATGAAGGACATTATGACCATTATCAGCAGGAACTTACATTCATTCGTGAACATGGAAAAGAGTGGGTATAAAGTAAGCTTGAAATGAAAGAATGGTATTAGCGTTAAGCCTAAAAGGTTTTACGCTATTTTAATAGCGTGAAAAAGGAATATGTTTCGATTGGAAAAATATGTATTTACAAGAATGATATTGTGGTTGTGAAAAGGTAGATTTAAAGTAACGAAGTAGTTTTATATAATTCAAGGTAAAGGGTGTTTATTATGAACGAAAAACGGTTTTTCCCAGAATTAGAGACTGAAAGATTAAAATTAAGAAATGTCAACGATTCTGATACGGAGTTTATCTTTAGACTTTTCAGTAATGAAAAGATTTGTGAATTTCTATATGATGAAGAGATTTTTACAAAAAATGAAGATGCAATTGAATTTATCAAGTGGAATACAAATCCAGAAGAAAGAGGTTGCAATCGATGGATTATAAAGAAAAAAGACAGCAATGAAAAGATAGGTACCTGTGGGTTTCACTTATGGGACAGGATAAATCATATTGCTGAAATAGGGTATGACTTGTGGCATGAATATTGGGGATATGGGTATATGAAAGAGGCATTGAAGGCAGCAATAGAGAGTGGATTTACTAATATGAAATTAAATAGGATCAATGCATATGTAGCTTTGGAAAACAAAAAGTCAGCAAGGACATTAGAAAGCTTAGGTTTCTTAAATGAAGGGATCTATCGAGACAAACATTTGTTTAGAGGCAAATACTACGACCATTATTCGTATTCACTACTAAAGAAAGATTGGGAGTAACAGAATCATTTGTAATAGCAACTCTTACCCATCGCATGAACCTTAATTGGGCTCATGCTTTTTGTCGTTTTTGGCCAAATGATAGAAAAAAGCTTCTAAATGATCGAATAAACCAGGTATTTGATAGAATAAATCCGCCAAATGATAGAATAACTTACTCAAATGATAGAAAAACTTACTCAAATGATAGAATAACCTTTTCAAATGATAGAATAACTTACTCAAATGATAGAAAAACCTACACAAGTGATGAAAAACCTACTCAAATGATCGAAAACCCCTTTTAATTGATAGAAAAACCTCTTCATAAGTTAGAAAAATCTATTCAGTTGATAATAACTTACTCAATTAATAGATAATGATGAACGAAGACCACTGTTTTTCCTGCCTGCAAAAATATAGAGGGTGTAAAAGTAAGTTTACCAGGACGAATCTAGTTTGTATTCTACAAAAACGTTTCTCTAGACCCACACGAATTTCGTTTGATACTCTTAAAAAGTAGTTCTTCCATTCAGTTACGGTTTGGGATGAATGAATAATCGTATTTAAGAAATTTACTCAAATACATAAATATTGTGGTGGTGGAATTTAGATGGAACATCGTTTTAAGCAAGCGGAAGTGGCGACCTGGATAGGTATAATTGTAAACGGGTTATTAACTGTATTAAAAGGAACGATTGGCTGGTTGTCAGGAAGCAGAGCGTTAATAGCGGATGCTGCTCATTCTGCTTCGGATGTGGTCGGTTCAGTTGCAGTTTTAGCGGGATTACGTACCGCGCAAAAGCCACCTGATGAAGATCATCCGTATGGACATGGGAAAGCGGAGAATGTGGCAAGTATTATTGTTGCCATCCTTTTAGTCGTTGTAGGAATTGAAATTGCTATTTCCTCAATAAAAATATTTTTCGGCGAAATGCCGAATGCACCTAAAGGGATAGCATTGGTGGCCATTAGTATATCATTAGTTGTCAAAGAAATATTGTTTCAATATAAATATCATCTTTCAAAAAAGATTAATAGTCCCGCATTATTAGCTGAAGCGTGGCATCATCGGTCTGATGCGCTTTCGTCAGTCGCAGCTTTTGCAGGCGTGCTTGGTGCTATTGTTGGTCAACATCTAAATGTTCCTGTTTTGATCTATTTAGATCCATTAGCCGGATTACTCGTATCGCTTATTGTCGTGAAAGTAGGATTTTCGTTAGCGAAAGAATCAAGCTCAATCATGCTAGAGCAAGTTCTCGAACCCGAAAAAACAATCCCTTACATTCATACGGCTGCTTCTGTACAAGGAGTGAAAAGAGTTGACGAATTGTTAGCTAGAAGTCACGGGCACTATATGGTCATTGATATTAGAATTGGTGTAAATCCATTTATTAGTGTAGAAGAAGGGCATACCATATCCAAGCAAGTGAAAAAGGCACTATTAGCAAATCACAGTAATATCAAAAAAGTGTTTGTCCATATTAATCCATACCGAAAACATGGATGACGAACCGACAAGTGCTGAAAAGTGCCTTGTCAGCTCAAACGATTTAATAATCTTTTTTCACAATGCTGGTTATGTTCCCTTGGGCAAAATTTTGTTGCCCGTTGATCGTAAATCCTGTTGTTGTTTTTATGGAAGAGTTCCAGTAACATTGGAGGTTATCACCTACAAAAATGCCGGAATTTGTATCGATGATATTAACATTTATGCTTTGTAACACTAGATTTTGTTGTTTATTCATAGACGACTCACCTCAAGTTAATCTATTCCCAAAAATATAAAAAGGTTCCTGCTCACGTTTAGCAATTCCATGAATACCTTACTAATATAAGGAGTGATTACTTTGTCCATAAATTTTGTACTCGGATCGGTAAATGTGAACGTTAATAATACAAATGCTGGTGTATTTATTGGTCAGAATAGTCAAACGAACTGGGACTCCCACCAAAAAAGGATGCCAGCCATTGGTGTGGTGAACGGAATTTATAATATTTCAGCTGGAAATTTAGCCTCTCAAATTGATAATGACTTAGCCGATATGGTGTGGAATGAATTAGAGAATGTACCAAGTCCAAATTCGCAAGCATTATAATAAGTACTACACTAGTTATGTTTTTAACATACCAGAATGAAGCAGACTCAAATTCTCTTTGAGTCTATTTTTTTTCGGGAAAAACTAGTGCTTAGTACGGTCAAGAGATAACAACACATAGTTAGAAGCATTTAAATAGTTTTAAAGACATTAATTACACTGAATTATCGAAGCAAGGGATACGAATTCCTTAGCTTTTTTTCATCTTACGTATAATTATTTTGATAGTTATTTAAATCCTATTGGATATTTATGGTATTCTATAAATGTTAGAATTTTTTTCTAGAGGTGTACAACACGGAGCAGAATATTTCGTTCATAGGGGGAAAAGAATTGGGGATTGCAGAAGTATTATGGGTCATAGTTCTGATCGTATCAGCCTTAATTATTCGATGGATAAGGATTTTAAGGTTAAATTCAGAACAACAAATTGAACAAAATAAATTGATCATAGAGCAATTAAAAGAGATTAATAGAACTTTAAAAAATAATGAAAATTAACTGAAACATACATGAGTAACGAATAGATTCGTGGACAATCTATTACCATACTTGTTCGTTTAAGGGGAAGTGAGCTTATTAACAAGAAGATAAAAAATGCAATTATTATGATTATTGCTTTGATTGGCATCCTTTCTTACCGTGGGATACAATCTGGTTCAATTCATCTGTATTTTTCACAAGATCCAGATGAGAAATTGATAGAAGAAATAGACTATTCAAAGTATAGTAGTGGAGATATAAGGTTTAACACTAACGGTCAAGGGTCTTCTTATCTAATGCCGATAACGATTGAAAAAAATTCAAGTAAAATATACGCATATGCTGATAGAAAGTCATTCGGTTTCCCGAACGAAAAAATTGTTATTTCATTATACGACAGTAAATCAAATCTTATAGGTAATTGTGTCGTCACTAGTGGAAAGTTATGTGATTTTAAAAAGCTATCAATTACTTATTGGGAGGATGATGGATTGAACGTTGTAAATGAAAATCAAGAAAAATTAAAACTCCCCGTTGGAGATAATTCGCTGCATTTTACATCACCCGTAAAACACACTTGGGAACTTTGGGTTAAAGTAGAGTAATAAAATAAAATTTGATAACAAGAACATCCTTTTATAATAGGTTATCAAGAGGACAAAGATTACGATAGTAGAGTAACAGATGAACTATAGGTGGTGTTATTTTTGCAAGTGTTTTTAAAAGATATTGGTAGGTCAATTGAATTGTTATTCTTTTTGGCGTTAGGTTTTTACTTAACTATATCTATAGCTAGTAACTTCTACGGAAAATATGGAATTGAATTTATGGGTAATATTTGGGTAAATTGGTTTGGAATTTCATATTTTATCTTTGGTGTTTATGTAGCAATTATGGGGTTATTTTTATTAAGGGATGTTAAATTTTATAACCAATTTCTCAAATCAAAGGTCTTTTGGCTTTTATTTGTCGGTTCCATTTATATCATTTTAGTTCCCTTTTTCAAAGGAGAGAACCCATTCTAGTCCTGATTCAGAAAACGGTAGTACACTTGAAGAGAAAATAGATAGTCGATAAAAACGTTCATTTATGAGCGTTTTTGTGCTGTTTATACAAATTATGGTCAGAAATATCTGGTGAATATTAGGGTATTTCAAATGCTATTAGCATCTAAAACTGTTCCCTTAGGTAATGGAGATGTATTTCTCTTAATCTGTCTATCTAGAAGAAAACATATCAGTCCTTTACTCTATATTTATAAAAGACCTGTCTCTTGATCGCCATTTCCCTACTGAACAGAATTTAGTATACTTTACTAGAAAGATTGGATCATAAGACAGGAGCGAACATATGGAAACGAACAACAACTTAGAAGAAATGCTAAATAAATTAATCAGTGAACAACAGGAATTAAAGAAAGAAATGGAGCAACTGAAAAAAGGAACAATAATTGAAGAAGAACATACCATTCATACGGAAGCCTTTCAACCGTTAACAAAAGAGCAAGACGTGGAGAGGAGAATTCATAGTATCATTCATGAATTAGGGGTTCCTAATCACATAAAAGGTTTTATGTTTTTAAAGGAAGCTGTGAGAATTGTTTATAACGACCGTGAAGCGTTAGGTCAGATAACAAGATACCTCTATCCTCGTATTGCCAAGAGCTTTAATACAACAAGTAGTCGTGTTGAACGCGCTATTCGGCATGCAATCGAAGTGGGCTGGAGTAGAGGGAATGCAGACGCTATGTCAAAAATTCTCGGATATAATGTTTCTACTAAGAAAAAGTTCACAAACTCGGAGTTTATCGCTCTGATTGCCAACTATGTTGATTTACATGAACCCTATAATGAACATTCACCAGTGCAAAAATTAAATCGTTTTGTAAACGCTGAAAATGATGATAGCTTTCAACCGTCTGAAGAAAAATTGAAAAAAATAGCTGAAAAAAAGCGAGCCAGAGAAGAAGCACAACGTGAAATGGAAAACTCCGAAATATGGGTACTAGCGGAGAGAGTCATTGGAGTGTGTGAACGTAATATGATTAAGTTCAGTAAGCGCGTTTCCTATTATGAAAAAGAGAAAGCCCAAGAAGATATTAAATTTATAGATGAAAACATTCAATCACTACATAATGTATTAAAACAGGTTCGTAATAGCAATGAATACAGCTATGGAAAAATAAAAAGTAAATTAAAGAAAACGATCGAGCTTCTAGAACACCTCCGTGCATTATATCGTCCGTATTCACTAGATGATGATTGGAATTCCAAAGAATACAATGCACAAATTAAGTCGTACCTATACTACGCACAACGTTTTCGGAAATGGGATAATCTTGCGGAAAAAAATATGAACATTCTATTTTTACATCAAGAGATGGAACAGTTTATTGATGAGCATAATAGTATGTTTTGGATAAAGATTAATGAAAATGAACGGATAAATATACTAAGTCGCTTTAACAGTTTAGTTTCTGAGTTTGCTAAACTTCAATTGTTACTACAACGACTATAGGGAGTATTTGATGAAGAGCATATTAATTGTCGACGATCAATATGGAATTAGAGTATTACTTAATGAATTTTTTAAAAAAGGATATAACATGTTTCAAGCTGCTAGTGGAATGCAAGCCCTAAAGGTTTTAGAGGAACATGAAATCGACTTGATTTTTCTTGATATAAAACTACCTGGAATGGATGGAATTGAATTCTATAAACGTGCAAAAGAAAAAGGATTTCAAAATTTCGTTATGACAATGAGTGCTTACGATGAATATGACAAGATACAGGAAGCAAAAGACTTAGGAGCCTTATTCCATTTTTCAAAACCAATAGATCTTAATGAGTTGCTTAACGTCGTAATTGAATTAGTACCTGTCGAGGACAAAAGTGTTTTTGAGATTGATAGTAAAAGGCTAGGAAGTAAAAAGAGGAAGAAGATAAAAGCAAAAGCACACTGAGAATGAGAATGTTCTTTGAAAGAACCCCAAGTAGACATCTTGGGGTTCACGTTTTAGCGCGGGAGGTTCCGTACAAATTTTTCTTATGGTGTAGCACTATATAATCTAAAAAATATGTAGCTACAGAAAAGATAATCTCCTCGTTTTTTAGAGGTTTTCACTAAAAAATATTGAAACTATTAAAAGAATGAATAAATGTCTTGTATGAATGGAGGGTTGGTATGATTAAAAAGAGAAATCTATCGGGACTAATTAAGTTTCCAGACAATTATTATAGATTGAAAGTCCCGAAACAATACATATCAGAGCAGATTTGTCTCGCAATGGATGAAAAAAAGCTTAATTTGGATGAGATAATGAAACAGATCCCAGGAATGGACATTGAGGAAGTTAACAAGGTTACAGCAGGAGAAAACTACGATATGGATTCACTGTTAAAAGTCATAGATGCTCTAGATTTAGAGTTAAAATTAGTTCGAAAAAACAAGGAAAATGTCTAGTTCTGTCAAAGGTATTTTTTATTATTCATAAAGTTGGTATAATGGCGTCATTGTACAAGCTCATTAGACTTCTGTACATACAATTTCATAGTAAGGGGCGAACCACATGGATTACAGAACACTGTTCCACTTTCCAAAAATTAAACTCACGGAGGAGGTATTATTTAAGCTAGAGTCTATTGGATTATCTGAAGACGCTGAAGTAGACATGTACGATTTGCTGTATCGTGTGAATAAAAGTGGGCTTGATCCTAGAATGCTAGGAAGCCGTATCATTCGCATGTATCCTAACGGGGTTGGGAAAATTTTGTTCCAAGGATGGATCATAACCATTTGTGAACATGACTATGACCAACTGATTATCGTGGATTTATACAGAAATTATTTGAGATGTGTCTAAGTAGTTAAGTGGGTGGGCTAGTTCAATCTAGCCCAGCCAAAAATACCCCCCTATTATTGAAATGAGAATACAGAAGTAACGATAAAGATAAAATAAGTAAGGAGGTTTAATAGATATTAATTCGGTTCACTAATTTGATGAATTATATTCAAATTTAAAATCTGTTTGAAAATTATTTGAGAATCTTCGGCATTGAAAACTGTTATTTATTAATGACAGGAAAAGTAAAATATATGAAATATGTATAAATTACTGGAAAAGTTCAAATAGGATATATATATAAATCACTTGTAATGTTCAAATAGGATATATATAGAAACCCGAATATATTTTTGATAGAAGTGAATTGAAAGTAATAAATTCAATTATTTCAAAGCTAGTCCGTAATTGAATATATTAAAAATGGGATAAAAGAATATTTACTGATAAAAATCTAGTAAAGAATCTTTGAATATTATTTTGGTTTGAAAGAATTATTTAGATCTGTTCAAAACTAATTTCTAGTCAGAGATCTTAATCTGATAAGTATGGGTTACATTTAGTTGAAAACATTATAAAAGCCGAACTTCTCTATAAATTCTTTTGAGAGTTTCGGCTATTTTTTTTTTGAGTCAACAAAACTTTCACAATAGTTTTGTTCTATTGACCATTAAGTTGGTGGTGCTGTAACACACTTAAAGAGGCAGTGTGATTACAATCATTGAAATGTACCACCACTTACATATAATGTACCACCTAATGACAAAAAGTGTACCTCTGAATGACAGACCGTTTACCACAGCAAATAGTTTAACCATTGTATTACGTAATAGACTAGATACTGCGCAGTAAGTAATTAAACCAACAACTCATAAATTCGATTAGTTAAACAAATCTTTTCAAACATAATTTGTTATTTTTTGGTATTATTATACTGAGGAAGTTAGTTATTTTGTGATTTTTTTCACTTACACTAACGAAGCAGAATACTTCAATAAAGGATTTAGAAAGGGGGTATTATGGTGTATAAGAAAATGATATTAATCCTGGTAATTGTCCTAATTCCAATTGCAATAATAGCTATAAATTTTTTTATAGGAGATAAAAGTGAGAAGGTGTATTCTAGCCAAACTTTTGGCGGGATGCATATAGAGGAAAAAGGACACCATGTTGAACCAGGCGAATATCTGCAAATGTGGATTATTGGCTTTAATGCATATGAAGAAAGCGAAGGAAGGGAAACATTCAAGATTTTTATTAAGGATGCTAATGTATATAATCTAATCGAAGAAAACCAAGAGTATGTTATTTCTTTTTCGGCAAAACATCAAGATGAGTCAAACAATAACATTTACAGTTTAGATTGGATATCGTTACCAGATGGAGGGCAAATGCGTGGTGATGGATTAATTGATAAAAATTAATCCATCGTTTGTGTGAGGTTGAACTTAAACAAACGGAAGCGAATATTGAAGAAGAACAGCTACTGATCGAGGAAGGATTAGTAGCTGCCATTGTTGAATTAACGAAGCAGGAATGTTGAGTTTTAATGTTTATATTGCCGAATGATTATAATAAAAAAACTGGGTGATTTATTTGAAAAAGATTAAGGGTATTATTTTTTTGATGTTGTTAACGTTGGTCGTTTCTGGATGTGGAATTGTTGGAGAAAAAATAGAAACACAAGGTTATCTCTTGAAAGTTGAAAATGAGCGAGTTCTATTTGCTGAAAACATTTCTCTTGAAGAATATAACGAAATGAAAGAGCTATCAATGGAAGAAGTATTTTCGTTAGAAACCGTTCCTAATCTCATTTATTTAACGTATGTTAAAGCAAATGATTTGAACCAAGGGGATAAAGTTTCAGTTACCATTTCAGGAGAGGTGTTAACTTCTTTTCCTAGTCAGGCAAAAGCAAGTAAGATAAAAAAGGTAGACTAAGAGCAATAAGTTCTTGAGCTAAAGGATGCAATACTCGAAGAAGGTATATAAAAAATAGAAGCATATAATAGTTATAGGCAAATCCATAGTTAATAGATGGGGTGAATAGATGGACTTTAAAGAACAGTTTGTTAATAATAGAAGTGTTAATATTCATTATTTGGAAACAGAAGAGTATGATGAAAATCTAACCCCTTTATTATATGTTCCAGGGGCAATGAATTCTGCTGAGCAATTTATCAATGTAATGAAATTCTATTCACCAAGACGATGTACACTCTTAAGTTTCAGGGGGAGAGGGCAAAGCGAAGCACCTTTTTCTGGGTATTCCTTGGAACATCATGTGTCAGATATTGAAAGTGTTGTTGGAGACAGTAAAGTTCATGAATTTTGTCTTATGGCATATTCGATGGGTGTCCCATACGCTATTAGTTTTGCTTCTAAATATCCTGAACAGGTAAAAGGTTTAATACTATGTGATTATCCTGCAAAGTATCCTTCTATTCAAGAGTCCTGGTCAGAAATGGTCTTAGCAAAAGGACATATAAGTGAAGAACGACACCACGTTGTTAAGGGGATTCAACGTGAGTCTAGAGAAATTATGTTAGACCAAGAACTACGTAAAATTAGTTGTCCTGTATTGTTATTGAAAGGTGGTACTGATGATTCATTTTTAAAAAATCCTGATGTAGAAGTGTATATAAATAACTTAAGACATGTCGATTTAAAAGTATTTGAAGCTTCAGGACATGAACTATGGGTTCCAGATTTTATGGGTTTTATAAATACAATTAAGCATTTCTTAATCACTTTAGATAATACAAATACTAATTGATAAAAGAGAACGTATGTGTAGAATTATACTTAACAAACGGATGCATTAGTAAAATTTAATTGAGAAAAATTGAAAGGGAAAGTGGATATGAATGATGCAATACTTTTTTTATTTAAGTGGTTTATATTGTTTCTGATTTTTGTTGGCATTTTTGGGCTACCAGCGTTATTGATTTATAGCTCAGTAAACAAAAATAAGTAAATATGCTAATTCAACTAAAGATCTGCTTTACTAAAACAGCAACAATGATACTTCCTACGTAATTATAGAGGCGGTTTCGATCAATAAGTGAAACCTTGAGGTTAATCTGTTAACAGAGATAGTAAATCTACCCTAAGAGTAAACACTAGAGTCTATTCCAGTGAATGCGTCAAGCTTTTGAGTTTGACTAAACCGGTCTATCTAATAAAGGAGGAGCTATGAAAAAGCGAATGTTACTTCTTTTCTTTGTGTTGATGACATCAACCTCGGTTAGTGCCACTACCTGGGTGAGTCTAAAACCTCAAAAGGTTCTTGAACAAGCAGAAGTTATCGTTCTTGGCACCTACAACTTTTCTAGCGAGGCGAAGAATGGTTGGGTATTCAACGGCTTTGAATTTGACGTTAGAGAAAATATTCTGGGAGAATATGTTGAGCCCCTAATCGCAGGTATAGATGTCCACGATGTTAGTTGGGCAGCTGAATTTCAAGAGGAAGGCGGCGAATTTCTCTTATTTCTTGAAAGGAA
>WPCK01028568.1_pt1 | contig 151228 bp, 102 predicted proteins | sample 5399851 | NCBI WGS metagenome assembly WPCK01 (sample SAMN12869471, study PRJNA574797) | sludge metagenome | isolation source: wastewater treatment of pH11 | place: China:Beijing | collected 2019-05-20 | reverse complement strand
CACCGGAGGCTCGAAAACCACCTGTCGAGCCAGCCATCCATCCTTGTCGCCATTGATAACTTTTCTGATCCTCTGACTCGCATCGCACGGGCCGGGGCCGCGGTCGTAATCGACTATCAGGCTCCTTATCGGTCGGTCGTTGGGTCCCACCACCGCCACAGCTTCCTTGTGTCACCAATTGTAGAACCCAGTTGATCTCACCGATCCCTCGCCAGTTTCTGGATGTCTGAGTTCTTCTCCCGATCCCTCGCCAATTTCTGGATGTCTGAGTTCTTCTCTTCTTCTCCTCTCTGAGTTCTTCTCATCAGCACGGGCCAAAGAACGAGCAAGGGTGGCACGGGCGTGTCGCCCGTGCTGGCCGGAAGAACCAGCTGCCCACTCTTGCTCGTGGCAGTGTGTGGTTGCCTAGCATTGGAGCCACTTCATCGATGTTGGCGACATCGCACCTTCATCAGAATTGCTCCCTTGGAACGCCAACGGGTGAGGTCAAATCGATTCGTTCGATCGGCACGGGCGACACGCCCGTGCCACCCCGCCGACCCCTGGAGTGCTTCATTGTTCCACCATCGACGCCGACTTCCTTCACCGCGACCCTCGGCTGTCAATTCGAGCGACCGATCGATCCCACCAGACCCTCGCCAATTTCTGGATGTCTGAAGACTGTGGATCAGGTCATTTGCGCCAGTAGCTCGTCAAAGCGTTTGGCCGCCTGATGCCACCGTTCCCGGGAAGCGGCGCTGGACTCGGGTTCGTACGTTCGCAATGCGACCGATTGACGGATCACTTCCCGTGCCTGAGGCAGGTCCTGCAGATCGCCTGCGGCGATGGCCTGCATGACCGCATTCCCGAGTGCCGCGGCCTCGGTGGGACCCGCCGTGACCTGGCAGCCTGTAGCGTCCGCCGCCAGCTGATTCAGCAAGTCATTGTGAGCCCCTCCGCCCACGATGCGGATGGTGTCGACCGATGTGCCAATGATAGAGCGGATCGTGGCGAGCGTACCCTGATACCGGAGCGCCAAACTGTCGAAAATACAACGCAGCGTTGCACCGGGCGTCTCTGGTACCGGCTGGTCAGTCGCACGGCAGACTTCCCGAATCCGGCTGGGCATATCCCCCGGCGCTGCGAAGCAGGCGTGATCGGGGTTCACGAAACTGCGCAGCGAAGGGGTCGTGCGGGCCTGCTCCACCCATTGATCGACGGACTGGTGTTGTCCCTCGAGTTTCCACTGCCGTTGACACTCTTGAACCAGCCACATCCCCGCTCGATTGGTGAGAAAGCGGGTCGTACCAAAGGCACCGGCCTCGTTGGTAAAATTGGCGGCCAGCGCGGCGGGCGACCGGCAGTCCGTTTGCCGTTCCACGCCCAGCAGGGACCACGTGCCACTGGAGAGGTAGGCTTCCCGCGTTGGATCTCTGAGCGGCGTGCCCGTCACCGCGGCACCCGTGTCGTGGGTGGCCGGCGCTACGATCTTCGTCCGCGGCGACAACCCCGTCTCTTCCGCCACGACCGGCAGCAATGGGCCGAGCGCTGTTCCGGCATCCACGACGCTCGGCAGCAACCGTGTCGGGATATGCAGCACCTGGCAAAATGGCTCGACCCATCGCCTTGTCCGCGCATCATAAAGCTGAGTCGTGCTGGCATTCGTGTGCTCGGTCACCTGGCAACCCGACAGCCAATAATGGATCAGATCGGGCATCATCAGCATGGTTTCACAGCGGTCGAGAATTGCATCGGGATCGAGCGCGTCGGCGGCCAACTGGTAGATCGAGTTAAAGGGGAGAAACTGGATGCCCGTCGCCTGATAGATCGCCTCTCGCCCCAGGATCTGCTGTACGCGTTCCTGAGAGGCCTGATTCCTGGGGTCTCGGTAGGCGGAGGGCATTCCCAGCAAACGTCCGGACGACCCGATCAAGGCGTAATCGACGCCCCACGAGTCAACTCCGATCGATACCAGTTCGCCTTCCAATTGCGTCCCTGCCTTCCGCAGACCTGTCTTGATCTCTTGCCAGAGGTGCAGGACGTCCCAACACCATCTCCCTTGCGGACCGGCATCCGGGACATGAATCATGCCGTTGGAAAAGCGATGGACTTCCTTTACCTCCCAGCGATTTCCGCGAAGGTAGGCGTCCATGACACGGCCGGAGGAAGCACCCAAATCGATCGCCAGAAAGTGTCGCGCGGTGGCCACAGGAGTCCCCTTTTCCACACGAGTGTAACGCCGCCGCCACGGCAGACCTATCGGGAGTGCCAAGGCCCTTTGACAGGACTCAAAGCATGGTGGATAACGGGCCGATGACCTCAGCTGTCGCCATGCTCGTATTGGAAAGCGGCTCCGTTTACTCGGGCGTGTCCATCGGTGCCACTGGCGAATCGGTGGGCGAAGCCTGTTTCAATACGGCCATGACGGGATATCAGGAGGTACTGACCGACCCCAGTTATCGCGGCCAGATCGTCGCCATGACCTATCCGCACATGGGGAATTACGGAGTCAATAACGAGGACGGTGAGAGTCTGCGTCCCTGGCTGGCGGGCTTCGTCGTACGAGAAATCAGTCGACTCCAAAGTAACTTCCGGGCTACGGGGGACCTGAATTCGTACTTGAGACAACACGGCGTCTCTGGCATCGCGGAGATCGACACGCGGCGCCTCGTTCGCGAGCTTCGGACGGCCGGATCCCTGAAGGCGATACTGTCGACCACGGATCTGAATCCTGAGAGCCTGATCTCGAAGGCGCGTAGCAGTCCGGGACTGCTCGGTCGGGACCTGGTGCGCGAGGTCGTGCCCGCGAACGCCCGGGAGTGGGGGGAGACGCTAAGTCCCTGGTGGCCCGAGGGAGCGCCGATGAACGAGCTTGACGCAACCACTCGAATCGTCGCGCTGGATTTCGGCATGAAATGGAATATTGGCCGCCATCTGCGGGCCCTGGGTGCTCGGGTCACGGTGCTGCCTGGCACGGCATCGGCCAGTGACGTCTTGCAGCAGGAGCCCGCTGGGGTATTCCTGTCGAACGGGCCGGGCGATCCCGAACCCCTGGGCTACGCCATCCAGACGGTGCAGCAGCTGTTGGGTGAAGTTCCCCTATTTGGGATTTGCCTTGGCCATCAGATCCTGGCGCTGGCGTGCGGAGCGCGTACCTACAAGCTGAAATTCGGTCATCGTGGCGTCAACCAGCCGGTACTGAACTGCGAAACCGATCGGGTCGAAATCACCTCGCAGAATCATGGCTTCTCGGTGGACGAGTCCTCGCTGCCACCCGATCTCATCGTCACGCACCGCAACTTGAATGACGGCACGATTGCTGGACTGCGTCACGTACGGCTCCCTGCGTTCAGCGTGCAATACCATCCCGAGGCATCCGCCGGACCTCACGACAGCCGATACCTGTTTTCGCAGTTTGCGGCGTTGATCCGCACCCCTGGGGCGCGACACGCGTCATCACGTTGAGTCGTGGAGCACCGACCTCCACCGATGCTCGTGATGGCGACAGCGAGACGACGTGTAGGCACCAGCTCGCTTTCATGGCTCGCGCTGGAGGTCGAGCAGGGAATCGAGATGGCCGATGGCCGCACCCAGAGCGTCTTCCGCCAGCGCCTGCGCGCGGCTGTCATGACGTAGCGATTCCACCATCGTCTCCAGCGTGGAAATATCGCTGCGCTGTTGTGCTTCCAGCCTGGTGACGAGAAAGCGCAGCGAGAGGTCGTTCAAGGCGGTGAACGACATCGGAAAGCTGCCCCGTTCCACTCGGCCGTGTCGCCGAATGATCTCATCCGCGACGGTGTCCACCACGTGGCGATGATCTTGGGCAATCGTCCGCAGCACCTGCATATGCTGGGGAAGTCGCTCTGCATCGGACGGCGTCGCATCCGCCAGATAGGTTGCCAGCGACTGTGCGTGCATGCGCACCAGCTGATTGAGCAGGTCGCAAGAGTCGATCGTAGCCGGGTGTTGATGGATCCAGTTCATCGTCGCATCATGAAAACAACTGTTGCGCGGCGGCCGTGGCTTGCTCGTTCAGCGCGCTCCATTTCAAGAACAGCAGCAACAGGGGGATGGTGACGGCCAGCACGTACGTGCCTTGCAGCGAGATCATGGACCAGCTCCAGGGATGCTCTCGATCCGGTTCCTGGTCGATGGCCATCACCTTAATCACGCGCAGGTAATAGAACAGGCTTACCGCCGTGTTGATGGCACCCACGACCAGCAGCACCAGCAAGTACATTTCTCCAGTGCGCTGATACCCTTCGGTCAGCGAGGCAAAGATGGCGAATTTGCCCACGAAGCCCGCCAGGGGGGGGAGCCCCACGAGGCTGAACAGGATCACGCCCATGCAGACCACCAGGCCGGGGGCGCGATGGACCAATCCGGCGTAATCGGCGATTTCCTCACTCCCCAGTTCATTCCTCAGAAAGGCAATGATGGCAAAGGCACCCAGGTTCATGAAGACGTAGATGCCCAGGTAGATCCCCAGTGCCGCCACACCCCGCGCGGCCGCGGCGTGATCCACGCCATAAAGCGCCAGCACGGCCGGAACCGGCAGCATCATGTAGCCGGCATGTGCGATCGTCGAGTAGGCCATCAGTCGCTTGATATTGGTCTGGCCGTAGGCTGCCAGATTTCCAAATGTACAGGTAATTGCGGCGATGAACGCGATCACCAGCGCCATGAACGATCGAACCTCATGGAGACCGGTCGCGGATGAGGCCGATCCCGAGTTCGCGGTGGCAACGGGTGCCGCTGCCCCGCTGGCCGGATGCTCCGTCTCGTCGGCGAGCGAGAAGAGCGATCCATCCGAGTTGGAGGCCGCCGCAAGCTGCCGCACGGCGATCGGTGGATCGTGGGATCGGGTTGTCTCGCAGCCAACTCCAAGGGTCATGCGCAACAGCAGCGCCAAGGCCGCCGCCTTGGATGCCACGGACAGGAAGGCCGCCACTTCGGCACTGGTACCCTCGAAAACATCCGGACACCAGAAGTGGAAGGGGAAAGCGGAGAGTTTGAAGGCCAGTCCCACAAAGATCATCAGGCCTGCCAGGGCCAGGACCATCAAGTGCGAGCCCGACATGGCGGGGACATCGGTTGCCAGTCGCGAGGCGATGGTCGGCAAGTGGGCGCTCCCCACCAGGCCGGCCAGCAGGCTGATCCCGTACAACATCACCCCCGCCGCACCGGCTCCGTAAATGGCGTATTTCAGGCCTGCCTCGCTGGATAGGGGGCGCCCCTTCAGGGAAGCTGCCAGGGCATACGACGGCACGCTGGCCATTTCCACGGCCAGGAACACGATCAGCAGATGATTGGCGGTAGCCATCAGGCTCATGCCAATCAAGCCCCCCAAGACCAGGCAATAGAAATCGGCCGCGTCGTCCCGGTTGGGCTGGCCTGACAAGCGCGTTAAGACCACAAACAGAACTGCAAAAAAGACGAGCAGTGCGCGGATGAAAACGGAGAGGCCGTCTTGGACGAGCATTCCCGTGAAGAGCTCTCCCGGCTGGTTGCTGCCAAAGGCCACGACACAGACGAGGGCCGCCACACAGCCCAGAAGCGCAATCGGAAAAGCACCGATCCATCGTCCCATGCGGCACAATCGGGCCAGCAGCAGCAGCATGATGGTGGCGCAGAGGATCACCTCGGGGGCAAACCAAGGCCAGAGGGAGGCCCGAGTGTTTTGCACCGAGGCGTCTACCAGCTGCTGCAAACCTTCGTACGATTCAGGTGGCAACTTCTAGCCTCTTTCGAAAGGTAGCGCGCGGTCGGCAGGCGTCTCGGGAAGTCCCTTCCCAGACAGATCGGCCGACCGCGCGCCGGAACCCTCCGAAGCGGGACTTGCCTCTTGCGATTCCCGCGTCAGGAGGAAGGGATTCGGAACGGAATGAGACACGACGGACTTGCTTTCCGCGACATGCCGCTGCGACCACTCCGCCAATTCACTCACTTGCCGGTCTACCGTAGCATCCATGTAATGGAAGACCGTCATGGGATAGACACCAAACCAGATCGCCAGCGCGAGCAACGGCGCTGCCACGCTCAGTTCCCGCAGCGTGATCGGTGTCAGCGATTCTTCGTGGGGCCCCAGATACTCGGCTCCCAGATACACCCTCTGAATGGCCCACAGAATGTAACTGGCCGTCAGAATCACCACGAACGCCGAAATGATCGCCAGGAGGTGACTGAAATTCCAGGCCGACAAGACGACCAGGACCTCGCCGATAAAACCGCAAAGCCCCGGCAGCCCCAGCCCCGCGAAAAAGATGCCAATCGCCAGCGCTGTGTACTGGGGCATTCGCCCGTAGAGCCCGCCAAAGTGCTCCAGGTTCCTGTGGTGTACCCGATCGTAAAGAACGCCCACCATGAAGAACATGCCAGCCGAACTGATTCCATGCGCGATCATCTGGAACATGGCCCCTTTCACCCCCATGTTCCAATAGTCCGACCAATTGCCGATCGCCGAGCCAATGTCTCGGTGCGCTGCCAGCGTCCAGACGCCCAATCCCAGCACGACGTATCCCATGTGGCTGACCGAACTGTAGGCCACCAACCGCTTGAAATCCCGCTGTGCCAGTGCCGCAAACGCGCCATACACCATGCTGACAACGCCCACGATGCAAACCATCCAGGCCAGGTCAAAGCCTGCCTGCGGGCAGATCGGATAACAGATACGGATGATGCCGTATCCCCCCATCTTCAGGAGGATGCCTGCCAGAATCATGGAAATGGGGGTCGGCGCTTCCACGTGCGCATCGGGTAACCAGGTGTGGAGAGGGACCGATGGCACCTTGATCACGAAGCCAATGAACAGCAGCACAAAGGACCACGTCTGCAACGTCCAGCCAAACAGCAACGGCTTGTTCAACAGGTCCGTGTGCTGCCCCATCTCGGCCAGCGCCAGGATGTTGAAGGTATGAACAGGGGCCTGGGCCGATTCCACGAATTTCGCCAGGTCGCCCGAGACGTGGGCGCTTGCGAGCTGTGTCGCATCGAGTTGCCGCAAGTCGCTGTGAAAATAGAGCATCAAGATGGCAATCAGCATCAGGACGCTTCCAACCAGCGTGTAGAGGAAGAACTTGATCGCAGCGTATTCCTTGCGAGGCCCCCCCCAAATGCCGATCAGGAAGTACATCGGCAAGAGCATGACCTCCCAGAAGACGTAGAACAGGAAGAAATCGAGCGCAAGAAAGACTCCCAACATGCCCGTTTCCAGCAACAGGAACAGTATGCAGTAACCCTTGACGTACTTGGTCACCGACCAGCTGGCGATCATGGCGAAGAGCGTGATGATGGACGTCAGCAACACCAGCGGAAAGCTGATGCCATCCAATCCCAGAAAATAGTCGATGGCGAAGGGGGGAATCCACGGCAGTTGCACCACATGCTGCATATCCGCCTGACTGGCATCGAAGCGGAATTCGCCCGCACCGGGCAGGGCCATCCACAGGGTCAGGCAGGCCACGACGATTGTGGCCAGCAGGGTAAGCAGCCGAATCAATTCGACGCGCCCCTTGGGAATAAAGGCAATCAGCAACGCCACCAACGTCGGCAGAAAGATGACCAGACTCAAGAAAACAGCGTTCGTCATAAGAGTGCCATTTCTGTAATTCACCGCGGAGCCTTGGGCCGATTCACCATGTCGTAACCGCGTCCCGGAGGGACACCGCCGCAGGGATCAGGGCAAGGAAGCAAATGCGTACCCCCAAAAGAAACTAATCACGACAAAAACTGCCACCATCCCCACGACAATGAACATGACATACTGCCGAATGCTGCCGGTCTGCACGTTCCGCAGCAACAGCCCCACCCCGTGTGTCCACGACGCGATACCATCGAAAAACCGATCGACAATCGCTCGGTCGGCAACACGTTCCCAGAAATTCGCCAGGTGGCAAGTGGCCGCCGCCAGACGATCGATGCAACCGTCGATCCAGCGACGATCGAATCCTGCCGCGAAATGCGATACCAACATCGCCGGACGGATAAAGATCCAGTCGTAGATCTCGTCAAACCACCACTTATTCAGCAGGAAGTGGTAGAGCTTGGGAAATTGTCGCCGGACGTCGTCCGCATTGAGCGTTCGCCAAAAATAAAACACCGTAGCCAGCAGCATGCCGCCCAGCGCGGCGGATATTGCGATCAAGGTTACGGGCACCTTGATCGAGGCCGCGTGACTTTCCATTTCGTTCGGCCAGAACTTCGATGTCCACACTCCCTGGCCAATCTCCAGGGTCCCCTCGGGCCGGGCCTGCTCCAGCAGATTCGCAAGCGTCACCTCACGATGGGAGCTGGCGTTCCAAAGCAAGCCACCCAGAAACACGATGGCACAGATCCCCAAGGGAATGGCCAGCCAACCGGGACGATTCGTTTCGCCCCTCGGCGATCGCTCGATTCCCCTCCAAAGATGGACTCCGAACAAGGTACAGCCGGCCACCACGGCACCCAGAATCGCATCCCGAGGCCCCCAGGCCACGATCACCGAGAGGACGGCCAGGACCACCAGGGGGACGACCATTTCTCGCGGCGATTCATGGGCGTGGTCGTATCGATGGGAATCGCGCGGCTCGCCCGCAAACGCCAGATACCACAGCCGGAACATGTAAAACGACGTCATGGTCGCCCCGGCCACCGCCGCATGGAAAAACAGACTTCCGAATCCCGGGTTCCGTTGTCCGTACAGGTAGGCCTGCTCGAGAATCGAGTCCTTGGAGTAATAACCGCTCAGACCGATCACCAGGGGGATTCCCGCGCCGGAGATGGCCAGGCAGCCAATCAACATCGTGAAGGCCGTCCAGGGCATCTTCCGGGCAAGTCCACCCATTTGCGGCAGTTCGTTGGTATGCACCGCGTGAATCACCGAACCCGAGCAGAGAAACAAGAGGCTCTTGAAGAAGGCATGCGTGAAAAGATGGAGGACCCCAGCCAGCCAACCACCGACGCCCAAGGCCATCATCATGTAACCGAGCTGACTGAGCGTGGAGTACGCCAGTACGCGCTTGATATCGGTGGCCGCAACAGCAATCGTGGCGGCAAGGAATACCGTAACCGCCCCCACGCAGGCGATGGTCAGCAGGACTTCTGGCGTGAAGATGGGATAGATCCTGGCCACCAGGAACACACCGGCCGCCACCATGGTGGCCGAATGGACGAGCGCCGAAACGGGAGTCGGACCTTCCATGGCATCTGGCAACCACACATGCAATGGGAATTGCGCGCTCTTCCCCACGCAGCCAGCAAAAATCCCGAGACCCGCTACTACCAACAGCCCATATCCTGGCGTCCCTTGGGAATGGCCGGTGACGCTCGCCGATTCCGGCGTGGCCTGGCCCGTGGCGTCGAGCGTGCTCAGGGGCGACAGGGCGGTCATCGAGGCGGGGACCGTTAACGCATGGTCGGCATCCGGAGGGCGGATCTGACTGAAGATCCCGGGTTGCCGATCGGTCCCATCGATGGGATCGCCATACGACAACGTCCCCAGACTTCCCCACAGCGCCATGAGCCCGATGATCATGCCAAAGTCGCCCACGCGATTGACAATGAAGGCCTTATTGGCGGCCGTCGAGGCGCTGGGGCGCTCGACGTAAAAACCAATCAAGAAATACGAACAGATGCCCACCAGTTCCCAAAAGACGAATGTCATGAGGACATTCCCCGCGATCACCAGCCCCAGCATGCTGAAGGTGAACAGGGACAGGAACTGGAAGAACCGAGGAAAGCGGCCGGGGCGGTGCAGGTGTCGCCCATTGCGCAGGTGCACTTCGTGATCCGTGACGTCGTGCAGTTCATCGTGCATGTAACCCGTCGCATAGACGTGGATGCAAAGTGCGATGAATGACACCATGGAAAACATGGCGACGGTCAGGGCGTCGATATAGTAGCCAATGGTCAGCCGGAGTTTTCCGAACTTCCCCAGCGTATACCATTCCCCGTGAATCTCCGGTCGCTCGGTCGACGTGGCATCTGCCGCATGCCCGTTCGCTTCTCCAGGTGCCGTCGCGCCATTCGCGTGATCCGCTTCCGCGTGCCCCACTTGCGCCAGGGCGGCGTGCTCCGCGTGGTGTGCCTGGGGAGGGTGATGCCAGAGCCAGATCCCGAGCGAGATCAACGACAGACAGAGGGACCCGAAGATCGCCAGGACGGCGACCGTTCCCGCCGTCTTGCCGTGCTCGCCCAACCGGGGTCCCACCAGGAAAATGACCACGAACGACAACAGTGGCAGCAGAACCGCAAAGCCCAGAAGTATTGGAAGCACTGCCATGTTCTTGTCAGCCCCGCAGCTCTTCACCCCGATCGACGTCAATCGAGGCATAGTTGTTGTAGAAGTTCAGTGCGATGGCCAGTGCTACCGCCGCCTCTGCCGCGGCCAAGAGGATTACGAAGAGGGCCATCAGCTGACCATCAAGCCCCAACGAATCCTGCCGCAGGTAGGGACTTCCAAACGCTACCAGGTTGATATTGGCCCCATTCAAAACCAGTTCGATGCCCATCAGGACGCCCAGGGCGTTCCGCTTGGTGGCCATGCACAAAGCGCCGGTCACGAACATGAGGGCACCCACGATCAGGAAGTGCGTGACGCTGACGGGCGAGGTGAAGGGATTCATGTCTTGTGGTACCTCGCACGGGCCAGGTAGGCGGCCCCTACCAGGACCACCAGCAGGTGAATGCTGATGATTTCAAAGGGAAGCAGGTATCCTGATCGAAAGGCGGGGTGACGCGAGGCATCCTTGACTGCGGCGTCGGGCCGCATGCCCAGGAACCCAAGGCCCAGCGGCGCCTCGACGCGAGATACGGCAGCGGCCAAACCACCCCGATCGACATGCACGGTCGACCAATCGCTGATGCTCACGGCCGCCTGGATCAACAGGAAGAGCAGCGCACTGCCGACCAGAATCGCCACGACCCATTCCCCAGATCGCGTTTTCAGCGAAATGAACGAAGCCTGTGCGGTGAGCATCACACCGAACACCAGCAGCACCAACGTGCCGCCCACATAGATCATGATCTGCATGGCCCCCACGAACTCGGCACCCGCCAGCATGAACAGAGCGGCCGTGGCCGAGAGGGAGACAATGAGATTGGCCGCCATACGGACAATATTGTTGGACAACAACACACCCAAGGCAAATCCCGCGGCCAACAGGGAGAACAGCAGGAAAAAGCAGGAGTGCCAGTCGATGGCTGCCAGCAGAGTCATCATCTTCCTGGTTCCCCGGGCGATTCGTTGCCAGCGGCCGCCGCGTCGGACTGGGGAGCCGCGAGTACTTGGTTCCACGTTTCCCGAATGGTGGGCCGCCGCAGCGACTGCAACCCGCGCGGCGCGTAGACTTGAAACGCCATCGCACCCAGGAACGAGAAGGCCGCGATGGGAACACAGTATTTCCAGCACATGGTGATGACCTGATCGATCCGGAGGCGTGGCAGCGTCCACCGCACCCACATCATGACGACCACCCCGACCACGCTCTTGAAAATCAGGTTCAAGCAGCCCATCAGGTTCGTGACGTAGGCCGTCAGCCAGCTCCAGCTGTCCGGATTCCCGCCAAACGGGTACGCCACAATGGACACGATGCCTCGGGCCAGCGGCTCGCCCAGCGGCAACGGACCATTCCACCCCCCGAAAAACAAGATCGCAGCCAGCGCGCTGACAATGAACATCGAGCCATACTCGGCCATGAAGAAAATACTCCAGCGCAGACCAGAGTATTCCGTGTGAAAGCCGGCCACCAATTCACTTTCGGCCTCCGCCAGGTCAAAGGGCGCCCGGTTGACACTCGCCATGACACACGCAAAGTACACCCAGAAGGCAATGAACGTGAATGGGTCGTGAAACAGCAGCCAATTCGTGAAGAGCCCTCGCTGCATCTCGCCAATGGTGACCAGGTTCATCGTCCCGCAGATCATGACGGGGACGAGCACGCAAAGGGCCACCGGCACTTCATAACTGACGACTTGCGCAGCCTCCCGCATGCCGCCAAAAAGGGACCATTTGGAACCTGACGCATATCCTGCCAGGATCACGCCGAACACTTCCAGGCCCAGGATGGCCAACACAAAGAACGCCGCATGGTTCAGATATTGTCCCACCCAGTTCGCGGCAAAGGGTAAGGCCAACAGCCCTGCGAAGCTGGCGGCAAAACTGATGTACGGCGCCAGGGGAAAGAGCACCGGGTCGGCATTCTTGGGGGTAATATCCTCTTTGGCGATCAGCTTGATGCCGTCCGCCAGCGTTTGCAGCCAACCGAATTTTCCCCCCACGCGAGTCGGACCAAGCCGGTCCTGGATCCGACCAGCCACCTTGCGCTCGGCCCAAATGAAAAACAGCGCCCCCAGCGCCGGAACATGGATCAGTAAGACACACTGCACGAGCGCAGCGAGCAGGAAACCTAGCCAAAAATCGCTGGGTACACTGACCTGAAATATCCGCAGCAATCCACCCAGAAGATAGGTGTTGATGATTTCGGCCACTGCCAGTCGGGCTCCGATCGTGGTGTCTTGCCAACTGGGGATCGCAGTCCGGCCCCCCCGAAAGTTTGTGAAATATGGCACAAAGTCCCGACGGGGGACAAGCCCCCGCGGCAACGGAAGACACGGAACGGCTCTGCCCTATTGGACCCACACCGTCGGACTTGTTCCAATGGACCCACTGAGGGCAGGGGTGGAATCGCCTGAAGTAAGGCCATTGGGATGACCATCCGTCACGATCGTCGAGGTTTTCTGTGGGGGGCGGCCCGGCATGGACTGGCGGGAGTCACTGGTTGGAATTTGCTGACGCGGTTGACCTCGGTTTCCGCTCAGGAGACGCGGCTGGCAACCGATTCCGTGACGTTCTCTCCCGATATCGAACCGTTGGTTCGCTTGATTGAGGAGACACCCCGCGACCGCTTGATGGAGGTCGTCGCCGATAAGATCCAGCGGGGCATCACCTATCGAGAGCTGCTCACCGGCTTGCTGCTGGCGGGGATCCGCAATGTCCAACCGAGGCCCCATGTCGGCTTCAAGTTCCATTCCGTGCTGGTCGTGCATTCGGCGCATCTGGCCAGTGAATCCTCGCCGGACGGTGACCGGTGGCTCCCGCTGCTCTGGGCGCTCGACTATTTCAAGTATGCCCAAGCGCAGGACGTGCACGAAGGGGACTGGACGCTGCGGCGGGTGGATGCGGCGCGGGTGCCCACAGCAGGGGCCGCTCGCCGCGAGTTCGAATCGGGCATGGATCGCTGGGACGAAGCGGCGGCTGACGCGGCCGTGGCCGCGCTGGCGCGTTCGCGCGGGCTGAATGAAATCTTCGAACTGCTCTTCCGCTATGGCGCCAGGGACACGCGGGACATCGGGCACAAGGCGATCTTTGTGGCCAACAGCTACCGCGCGCTGCAGACCCTGGGAGGCCGACACGCGGAGCCTGTCCTGCGGTCGCTGGCCTATGCCCTGTTGGCCCATGCCGATGAACCCAATCCGAGCGAAAACGACCTGACACCCGATCGTCCCTGGCGGCGCCACATCGAACGGGTGACGACCATTCGATCGGACTGGATGGGTGGCACGGACGACGAGGCCGTGACGCGCGAAGTGATCTCGGCACTTCGGAGCGCTTCTCAGGAGGAAATAGCAACGGTCGCCGTCGAATACTTGAACCGTGGTACATCGCCTCAGTCACTTTGGGATGCTGCGTTCCTGTTCGCCAGTGAACTGGTGATGCGCCAACCCGGCATCATTGCGGTGCATGCCTTGACCACCTCAAATGCCTTGCGGTTCGCCTTTGATACTTCCGCCAACGACACGACACGCCAGCTGGTCCTGCTGCAAGAATTGGCCTTCCTGGTCCATTTCCGAGACCGACTGGGCGCCCCGCGACCGTGGTCGTCCGACGCGGTCGACCAGCTCCGTCAGGAAGTCGAATCGGAGCCGCGGGCGGACGCGGCCCAAATTTTCCAGCACAGGCGGCAGCAGCCCCTGGAATCGGCTCGCCGGGCGTACGCCTATTTGGCCGGCGGAGGATCGGCCTCTGCCCTGATCGACGAGGCACGCCGGCTTGTGTTTGCCAAGGGGTCGGACTCACACGACTACAAGTACAGTTCCGCCATTTTGGAAGACTGTTTCCATGTGAGTCCCGACTGGCGACCCCAATTCCTGGCGGCCTGCCTGTTTCAATTGCATGGTGCGGATGAACCGGATAATCCGCTGATCGCGCGGATTCGCAGTGCATTGGCGGGCGTCCGTCGATAAGAGCCAGTGGTGCAGGGTTTTCGCCCTCCTTGGCGTGGCACTCGGCGAAGTTGGATCATGGCAACTCGACCCGTCGATTGGGACCGCTATGCCCGAGACTATGACCACCTCGCGAGGTCGAATCCGGCCTATCAGGAACTGATCGAGGATTTTGAACGGGAAATCCTGCGTTGGAACCTGTCCCCTCACGACGTGATCGCAGACTTGGGTGCGGGGACGGGGAACTTTTCATTGAAGGCGGCTCAGCTATTTCCCGACATCGACGTGATCCACGTCGATCAGAGCCGGGAGATGAATGCCGTCGCCCAGGGCAAGGCGAACCGTGGCCAGCTCCATCGGATGGAAATTCGGCGTGCGGAACTCCAGTCCTGTTCCTTCTTGCCAGGTTCCCTGGCGGCCATTGTCTGCGTTCATGCCCTGTATGCGGTGCCGCAACCGGGCGTGCTGCTGATGCGGATGCACGAATGGCTGCGGCCCGGAGGCATGGCCTACCTCGCGGATATCGGCCGATCCCTGCCGGTTCGCACTTGGGCGGCCTACTTGTTCCGGCAAAATCTCGCGAGACGAGGGTGGCTGAAAACCATCGCGCTGATGGGCCGCTGCTGGAGTGTCGCCGTGCAGAATCGACGCATCGCCCTCACGCGGGCCACGGGGACCTACTGGCGCCATTCCCACGAAGAATTCCGTCGGGCGGTCGAAGCGGCGGGCTTCGTTGTGCTTCGGGCCCACATTGCCTACAACGGGATCACCGACGTGGCGATCGCCCGCAAACCGTAGATCGCTAAATCGCCGGGTAACCGACGCCCGATCCGGCCAACCGAACCAGATGGGACCATGCAGCAATCCGCCAAGACCCGATATTACCTCGTGGTTCTGACCCTGGTTGGCCTCGTGGGTGGGACCGTCTGGGGAATGACGCGTAGCCTGTGGTCTCGCCAGGAAGCGGCTGCCCGATCCGAGCTGACCCGCCTGGGCGGGATTGTCGTTCTGGATAGCTGGCGCAAGCACGTGGCAACCTTGAATCTGACCACGGTGCCCCCAGAGAAATTCTCCGAGGCCATGCGTGCCGTTTCCGGGTTGCGTTGGCTCACCGCACTGGATGCCAGCCGCGCGGACCTGGGGCCTGATGCCATGCAGCAGATCGGTCAATTGACCTCGTTGGAGTCGCTCACGCTGATCGACGTTGGTCTGAATGACGAGGAGATCCGGACGCTGACACCCCTGCGCGAACTCCAGGCCCTCTACCTGCCGGGGACTGCGATCGGCACGGAATCCCTTTCGACACTCGCCCAATTGCCGTCGCTCCGAATCCTGGACCTGTCCGGGACTCAGATCACGGGAGGACTGGGCGCCCTGGCGCCATTGCGTCAGCTCGATTGGCTATTGCTCCGCAAGCTGCAGCTGAACGATGGCTCGCTGGCCGATCTGGCAGGCTGTTCGTCGCTGAAGCGACTGACGCTGGAGGACTGCCAGTATCCCGAGGAAAGTCTGCAGGCGTTGACAAAGCGGCGGCCGGATCTCGCGATCGATCGGTAAGCCTTGCGGGACCGGCAGATCGGAGCCGCCTAGGGCAGCATGGAGGTCTCGTCGTTGCGCCCGCCAATCAGGCGATAAACGTCGTGCTCAATTTCGTAGTCGATGTTGTTCACGGACCCGTCGCAGTACGCCATTTGAAAACTGCTGACGTGGGCACTGCCGAACTGATAATCGAGTCCCAGGCGCCGGCGGTCTTGCCGCGGCAGCAACCGCACTTGACTCCTGCTTTGGGAGGCCGTGTATCCATTTACGTCACGATCGTGGGCCACAAAGATGTTCTGGTCATCCGCGGGATCGTTGCCGTCGTAATAGCGTTCGGGATCCAGGTACTTGTCACCCGCCAGTGCCGTCTTGCTGTTGCCATCGGTAATTCGCCGCATCCGCAGCGTGCTCCGCTGATAGGAAATGCCGTTTTGGGGTACGTAGCGGTCATTGGCGATCCCCGGATTGTCCTCAAACGTAAAATCGAAACTCGCTGCGGCGGCGAGGCTCGGCGGGCCCGACTCCTCCGAGGCGTTGATGCTTCCGCTGTTGACTCGATAATCACTTCGAGCCACCACGCAGGAGTTGGCCCGGCAGTTGGGTATGTTGTTTCCCAGGTTGCTGTTTCGCACCACGGGATAGGCAATCGCGGCACGCCGCGTGGGACAGGTGAAGACCGAAATGGGGGTACTTACGAGTACGATCATCTGATTCTGGCGCGTCTGAGGATCCGTGACCCCCTTCCCCAGTTGCCGCAAATTCTGTTCCTCCAGGTAGTTCAAGATGTTGTAGCCCCAGCCACCCGGCTGCTCCTTGCCAAATCCACGATCGGGGTCCCCTTGCCAGCGCCATCCCCAGCCACTGGTGGGGAAATGGCGATGCGCGGACTCGTGGGTCAGAAAGGCCAAGGCCAGTTGTTTCAGATTATTGGTGCACTGGATCCTCCGCGCCGCCTCGCGCGCCGATTGCACAGCCGGTAGCAGCAGCGACACCAGTACGCCGATAATGGCAATGACCACCAGCAATTCGACCAGGGTGAAGGCCTTGCGAATCATCGTATGGACTCCTGACGGAAATCGAGCAGCTTCGTGGTGCATCATTTCAAATCCAGGGAGATGGTACCCCCCGACTCGTATCCTTCGCTGATGGGAGAGATCTCGACGCCGAGCATGGAATCCTTGTGGTATTTCTCGGGAATCTTCGCCGTGTCGGATTCGATCTCGACGCGGTAGAACCCCAAACGCACCGCAGGAATATCGTAGGTAGCCGTCTGGGGCACGACCGTACCGGACGCATCGGTCATGCCTTCGGCGGGCTCGATGACGCCTTCCAGGAATTGTTCTGGAATCAGTTTTAGTTTCGCATCGGCTAACGGCCGGCCTCGCAACGTGACTCGGAACGTCTTTGCTCGCAGCCCGGTTTGCAGTTCTTCGTAGAGCTTCAATCGCGCCTGCAGCTCATCGGGCGCGATCTTGTGATCCTGATTGGTGTCGAGGTGCGGCAGACTGGCGGCCAGTCCAGGCGCCCGCTGCAGTTCCTTCTCGTCGAGCGCATCACTGCGGTCGACGTCGTAAAGTTGCATCGCGTTGGCAGTCAATTGTTCTGGATCCCAGCGAGGGGTATCAATCGGGGCGGGTTGTCGGCTGCAACCAAGAACCGTGACTGCCGCGATGACTCCGAGGCGATGGGCAGGGTTACAAAGAACGCGCACGGCCAAGTGTATCCACGACGAAAGACAGGGACCGACGGGATAACCCGAGACAGGACTCCCACGCTACCGGGAAACCCCGGGTGTGTCAATTCAGCACAAGCGTCCTTGAGGCTGAGCGCTTCCCGAATGGCCGTGTCTTTCGACCGCCGCCATGCCATGGTATTTCTGGCGCCCGTTCACGGGGAATGACGTTGCCGCCACGCTTCATACAGGAACACGGCAGCCGTGACGGACACGTTGAGACTGTCGGCGAGGCCCGACATGGGGAGTCGAGCCTGCCAGGTCGATGCGGCTTGCCAGACATCGCTCACCCCACGGGCCTCGTTCCCCAACACCAGTGCCAGCGGCCCGCGAAGGTCGAGTTGGAAACAGGTATGCTCCGCCTCAACCCGAGTGACGATGACCGACAGCCGGCGGGCACGCAGCCAGGCAAGGATCGCTTCCGCACCGGCGGCGACGACCGGAATCGAGAAAACCGAACCTGCGCTGGCCCGAATCGTATTGGGGTTGAAGACATCCGGGTTCCCGTCGGCGAGCACGACGGCAGTGCCTCCCACGGCATCGAGCGTCCGGACCACGGCCCCCACATTGCCAGGCTTTTCCACCTGCTCCAGGATCACCACCAGGCTGCTGGCATCCACGGTCAGTTGATCCAGGCTGCGCTCGGGCGCGACGGCCAGGGCGATCATTCCTTCGCGGCGATCCCCGTAGGCAAGCTTCGGCCAGAGTCGCGGCGCGACCTCGCGTACATCGCACGAGTCCCACAGCGATGGAATGGGACGCTGTCCTGACGTACGTGCGTTCTCGGTCAGCAATTCCGAACAGACAAACAATCGCTCGATGGAGATCCCGGCCTGATGCGCCCGTTCGATCTCCCGCTGGCCATCGATCAGAAAACGACCTTCTGCCAATCGGGTCCGATGGCCGCGCAGCTTGCAGGCCGCCAGGTACGTCGGATTCTGCGGGCTATGAAGGGGAGTTCCCATCGCGGCTTCGTGAGGTGAGATCTGTGGTTTTGACATCGACCCGGGCAGACCAACGGGCACAGACGCCCGCCGACAGTGCGCGACCGTCGGCCGTCTCCAGCTTCAATCCGTGTCCTATCAGCGTACCTCGCAGGGACGCTGGGATCGCGGCGCCCAGACAGTCGGCCAGCCTGCGAGGACTGAACTTGGGGGAATGACACGTGCAGAGAACAAACCGCGACCGTTGTGACAGGAGCTGTCCACAGAGGGACAACAGGATCGGCAAATCCCGTGAGACCTTCCAGGCTTCTCCCCGCGGCCCGTGCCCGTAGCTGGGCGGGTCGAGGATGACGCCGTCGTACTCGGCGTGCCGGTTGACCTCGCGCTGCGCAAATCGCAGGACGTCCTGCCGTAGCCACCGCACGGAAGTCACGGGTGGCGTCGCCAGGTCCGCATTCGCCCGGGCCCAGTGGATCATGCTGCCAGCCGCGTCGACGTGCGTCACCGAGGCACCGGCCAGTCCCGCCGCGATCGTGCTGGCACCCGTGTAGGCGAAGAGATTGAGCACCTTGGGAAGATCGTCCCTGGCCGAACACTGGTCGACAATCCAGCTCCAATTGTCGCACTGTTCCGGAAAGATGCCGACCTGGCCGGCGGGCGTGAGTTTGGCCCGCAGATGGAGCGGACCGAAGCGGACGATCCAGTCTTGGGATGGATCCAAGCGGCCCCTCCAGCGGGAATGCCCCCCTTCCTGCCGTTCAAAGCGGGCATCGACGGCCTGCCACAGCCGTCGATCGCCCTGTTCCCGCCCTTCCGCTGCCCGACAAGGTCGATCGATGGAATAGGGTCCGAATCGCTCGAGCTTGCGCCCCGCACCAAAATCCAGCAGCTGGTAATCCATCGACGGGACGGTGGTCATAACAGTCGTCGGTCTGGCATTTTTGACGTCTGGCCGCGACAATAGGGTTAGATCGCCGCACGTTCCAGAGAATCAGGGTGGGCTCCCCAGGAAAGCCTATGAAAACTCCTCGATTGGCCGCAACCCGGTGGGTGCTCGTCGCCTGGCTCTGCCCGTACGGCATGGCAGCCGCAGACCCTCCGGAACCGCCCAGAACCGACATCCCGGGGCTGATCGCTCAGCTCAGCGATCACGAATTCGCCGTGCGCACCGCAGCGACGGAAGACCTCATCCGGGCCGGGCGCGACGCGGTGCAGCCCGTGGCCGACGCCGTGCTGCGCGCCCGTGACGTCGAAGTGCAGATTCGGGGCCTGGATATCCTGGGAACGCTGGCAATGACCGACGACGCGTCGCTCGAAGCAGCCGCCTATCAGGCCATTGAAGAAATACGCGGTGTTGATGGGACACCCGTCAGTCGCCGAGCCCAGCGCATTCAGTCCGCCATTAAAGAGTCGCGCCGGCGTCGGGCTGTCGACCGTTTGGAACGACTGGGAGCTCGCCTGGAGGGGAGCAACATCGCCAATGGACTCATTATCAACAACCAGTTCCGGAACGCGGTCGTACCCCCTGTGAACTGGAACGACATTCAATCGCAGTTCCCCCTCGACCGCCTCATTCTGGATGAATCGTGGAAGGGTACCACGGGGGATCTGACCTGCCTGAAGGAATTGCCCGAGATCACCACGGTGGTATTGGATCATCCGGGTCTGGATCGCGACGTGTTGAGTCACATTGCCGGCTTACCTCGCCTGGCGCGATTGCTTTTGCGGGAAATTCGTATCACCAACGAGGACCTGCAGCTTCTGGACAGCGCCAGCGAACTGGAATCGCTGGCCATCTGGTATATCCCCGTCTCGGAGGACGCCTTGCAGAATGTCCAGAAACTGCCTCGGATCAAGACGATTTCTCTGTTGGGAACGCGGGTGTCCGACCATTGGGTGCAGGATGCCGCACAAAAATATCCGGGCCTGCGAATCGAGAATCGACCCGGTGCGTTTCTGGGGGTGATGCAGTTACCGTCGAGCGGCGAGACTCCCATCAAGGGTGTTGTGCTGCTCAACGTGACCGTGGGAGGGGCAGCGGAGCAGGCCGGCCTCGAAGCGGGGGACATCCTCGTGCGATTTGACGGTCAGGAGGTGTCGGATTTCAATTCCTTGAAATCCCTGATCTCGGGCAAGCGACCGGGCGAGGCCGTGTCCGTACGGCTCCGGCGTGGGTCGGAAGAAATCACGCGCGAGGTCGTCCTGGGCAAGTGGCGCTCGTCCGAATGGTCGACGACCATTCAGGATCCCGGGGCGTTGCAGATCAACCCGGTTCCAGTTCCTGCGCCCGCCGTACCACGGCAAGATCGCTAACCGGGTCGCAGACGATGAACACTCGCATGTCAACGAAACCTGCTTCACCCAACCCGCCTCGCGGTGGGATGCCACAAACGACGAGCGCGGGTCGGCGCCAAATCCTCCGAGGTGGGGCCCCCTGGCTCTTGGCCGCCGTCGTGGCAGGGGCCGTTTTGACCTTGATTTGGAACTGGGGACCCACCTCCGGTTCCGGAGAATCACGAGTCCCGCCACCCCGGACCCTGGAAGCCATTCCCTTTGACGGGAACGCGGCCTTCCAGATGCTCACACGGTTGTGCGACCTCGGACCACGGACAAGCGGGTCGCCTGGCATGCTCCAGCAACAACAGTTGCTCGCAAGCCACTTCCAGGAACTGGGTGGGACCGTATCGCTGCAGAAATTTGAACGGCGCCATCCGCAAGACGGATCCCGGGTCGAACTGGCGAACCTGATCGTGCAGTGGCATCCTGAGCGTGAGGAGCGAATCCTGCTCTGCGCTCATTACGACACGCGTCCCATGGCCGATCAAGATCCCGACCCGGCGCGGAGAACCCTGCCCATGCCAGGCGCGAACGACGGGGCCAGCGGAGTGGCCGTTCTCGCGGAGCTCGGCCGACACATGCCTGGCCTGCCCGGCAAGGTCGGCGTGGATTTCGTACTGTTCGATGGCGAAGAATTTGTCGTCGACGATCGGAGGGATCCCTATTTTCTCGGTTCCGAGCACTTCGCCCGAGAATACGTGCAGCGTCGTCCTGCGTATCGATACCGGGCGGCCGTCCTGCTGGACATGGTCGGTGACAAGGACCTGCGAATCTACCAAGAGGGCCACAGTATTTCCTGGAGGGACTCGCGCCCCCTCGTGAACGAGATCTGGCGAGTCGCCCGCCAGCTGGGTGTTCGCGAATTCGTGCCCCGCGTGGGACATACCGTGCGGGATGATCACCTCGCACTGCACAATATTGCGCGGATCCCGGCCTGTGACATCATCGATTTTGACTATCCCCGACCGGGCGTCGGGTCCCTCTGGCACACGACCCGGGACACTCCAGAAAACTGCTCACCCCTCTCCCTGGCCAAAGTGGGCTGGGTCCTGTGGGAGTGGCTGAACCACGTGTCGCACCGATAGATGCCGTTATTCGCCTGTGTCACGCTCGTTCCGCTGTCGGTCTACTTGATCGCCATGGGTTTCCGCGGCCTGCGGCGACATCCCGTGGTCGAGAGCGGCGGGCGAGACTTTCTCTGGCTGGGCCTGAGCCTGTCCGGATTCGCAGCGATGGGGCCCTTGGAACTCTTTCTGCCCGAGACCGCCGCCTTTCAATTTGGCCCCTGGGTCTGGCTGCTTATGCTGATCTTGTACGTTCTGTTGGTCGTACTCTGGAGCATGGCGCTGCGTCCCAGCCTGATCGTCCATAACGTGCGAATTGAAGAATTACGCCCGTTGCTGGCCGAAGTGTCGCGGCAATTGGACGCCGATGCCCGGTGGGGAGCCGATACCCTGGTCATGCCGCGATTGAAGGTCCGGTTGCATCTCGAACCCGCCCCGGCCAGCCGAAGCGTCCAGATCGCCTCCACTGGCAGTGAACAGGATCACGCCAACTGGAAACGGCTGGCTGAGGCGCTGCGATCTCGCTTGCGGGATCGTGTCACCGAACGCAATCCCAGGGCCGTGCATCTGATCGCCGCTGGATCGCTCTGTCTGGCCGTGGTAACCACCCTGTTGGTCCGCGACTACACGGCGATTGCCGGTGCCCTCTCGGAAATGCTGCGGATGTGAACGAACCACGTCGCCGGAGGCGCATGCCATCGGCTTGACCCGTGAATCATCTACGTTTGCGATTCACGCCCGGGGCCCTCGTCGGCCGACTCATCCCTGTCTCCGCGCCGTCGACCTCGATGGGTGATCCGAGCCCGGGAATGGACGTGCGTCCTCTCCGAGGAAGAACCTGCCAGCGGCTGCGTATCCAGGTTGTCCTCTTCGGCCAGCGCCTCCTCAATCTCGCCGAGAGATGCCTCGTAATCATAGCCGCCATACACGGCCCGAAATGTCACCACACCCACCGTCAATAGATCACCCGGCTGCAGTTCGCACTGTTCGATTCGCCGGCTGCCCACAAAGGTTCCGTTGAGCGATCCCAGGTCACGAACATACAGCTTCCCGTGCTGTTCAAACACCTCGCAGTGCACACGACTGACAAGCGGATGCTCCAATGCCACGTCGTTCTCGCGGGCGCGACCGAACCGCATGGGAAGTCGCTCCAGCGGAATGGTATCCGCCAGGTCCTCGTTGGAACTGCCCACCACGAGGAGCTTTGCTTCGTGCATGCGTCCCAGGACGTTCTCTTCTGGGGTCGATTCCATGTGCTGTTCCAATTCGGTTCGCAGTCCCGCGAGTCACGCTCGCGCACCACCCAATCTCCGTATGGTAATTTCCAGAATCCCCCCGATACAGGCAGAGTCGGCGGAACACGCGCCCCGGGGCCAACCGACCGCTGCGAAGTCTAGCGGCGTCCCCCATGTTGTGCAAGTTAGTCAACGTGGTATACTTTTCGTAATTCGTGCCGCTATTTGAGGTTGTGTTCCAAGGGCCTGGACAGGACAGCTAGTACCCCGAGACAACGGTTTGCGTCGGGAAAAAGGGACGATGCCCGCCTTCCGGTCGCCCATCCGTGGGACCGCCTGGTACCGTGTCCTGGCGAGAACTGACCTTGAATCCAGCAGTCGCGAAAATATAATCCGGGCCCTTGTTTTGGATGCCTGCGGCACTTCGAGGTTGCTGGCTGACATGGCGTGGCGAATCGGCTCTAATGCGGGTCAACGCCTCGCGGCGAACGAGCGACCGGCTGCTCGTCGGCGGGGCGGCCGGCCCGTTGCGGGACGCAGGGAGCGATACAAATCGCGGGTGTAGCTCAGTTGGCAGAGCACAACGTTGCCAACGTTGTTGTCGTGGGTTCGAATCCCATCACCCGCTCTGGTAGGACAGGTCGCGAAAACTCCCTTCGGAGCCCCGTCGGCACAACGTGGTTTTTTTGGAAAGTCCTGAGACGCCATGACATCAGTACCGGTTGAACCAGAGGTCGAGGAAGAGGGCGAAGTTTTGGAAGAGGCCAAGCAGAAGCTCGGCTTGGCGATCGCCGTGGATTCTCCGAGCGCCTGCCAGCGGCATGTCACGGTCACGGTCCCCCGCGAAGATATCGACCGCTACTTTGCCAATGCCGTGGGCGACATGATGTCCAAGGCTGCGGTTCCCGGATTTCGGGCTGGTCGTGCCCCTCGGAAACTCGTGGAAAGTCACTTTCGACGAGAAATCAAGGATCAGATCAAGGGAGCCATCCTGCTGGACAGTATGAACCAGATTACGGAGGAGCAGGAGTTCTCCGCCATCAGCGAGCCCGATTTCGATTTTGAATCGGTCACGCTGCCCGATGACGGTCCCATGACCTTCGAATTCGATCTGGAGGTACGTCCCGATTTTGAATTGCCCGAGTGGAAGGGGCTGACCATTGAAAGGCCGGTGCGGGACGTGAGCACGGAACTGGTCGATCAGCGGATCCGCGAACATCTGAAGGAACGAGCGGCTCTGACGACCACACAGGAGCCGGCGGACGAAGGAGATACCCTCGTGGCGGACCTGACCTTTCGGCACGGAGGTCAGGAGATCGCGCGACGTCTGGGCGAAACGCTGGTGTTACGCCAGAAACTGAGTTTCCAGGATGGACTGTGGGCCGACTTCGGCAAGGTCATGAAGGGGTGCCGCGCCGGCGAGGAACGACACGGGACATTTCCCGTAGGTGAAGATGCGGCACAAGAGGCACTGCGGGGTGAGACCGTCGAGGTGGACGTATCGGTCCAGGAAGTAAAACGCCCCGATCCCCTGGAACTGCGCCCCGAACATGCTGCCTCTCTCGGCGGCTTCGAAGACCTGGGCGAACTGCGAGATTATGTCAAACAGTCGCTCGAGCGGCAGATCCGCTACCAACAGTCCCAGGCAGTTCGGCGTCAGATTACCAGTTTGCTGACCGAGGCGTCCGACTGGGATCTCCCCCCGAACCTGCTCCGGCGACAATCGCAACGGGAACTCGATCGCGCCATCATGGAACTGCGCTCGAGTGGCTTTTCCGAGGTCGAGATCAATTCCCACGCCAATCTCCTGAGACAAAACAGTCAGCGTTCGACGGCGCGGGCACTGAAGGAGCATTTTATTCTCGAACGGATTGCCGAGGCCGAACAGATCGATGCCTCGGACGAGGATTTTGATGCCGAAATCCTGCGACTGGCACTGCAATCCCAGGATAGCCCCCGAAGTATTCGGGCCCGCTACGAAAAACGTGGCCTGATGGACGCACTGAGAAATCAGATCGTGGAAAACAAGGTCATCGATCTGATCCAATCCCAGGCACGATTCAAGGATGTCCCCTACACGTTGCCCCGCGAGGAAACGACGGCGATTGACTTTGCCATCGCCGGTGCCGATGACGCGGCGATTCCCGTGGCCAAACACGCAGGCGATCCCAAAGAACTGTTGCCGCGGACCGACCGCCTCTAAACGCACTAGCACCCCGAAGTGGATCGCATGTTCGAACGCTCCCATTTGTCCCCCGTGGTTTCGCAGGCCTACGTGGAATACCAGCGACAACGCCAGTTGACCCTGGGGGACCTGCTGCTCGAAAACCGCATCGTCTTCCTGCAAGGGGAGATCTACGACGGGAATGCCAACGAACTGGTCATGAAGCTGCTCTATCTGCAGAGCCAGAACCGCAAGAAGGACATTCACTTCTACATCAATTCGCCCGGCGGAAGCGTTACCGCCACATTGGCCATCTACGACACCATGCAAATCCTTTCCTGCCCGGTCGCCACCTACTGCGTAGGGCTGGCTGCCAGCGGTGGTGCTGTCTTGCTGGCAGGTGGCACTGCTGGCAAGCGGTTCGCCCTGCCGCATGCCAAGATGATGATCCATCAGCCCCACGGCGGCGTCGGTGGACAGGTCAGCGACATCGAAATCCAGGCCCAGGAGATCCTCAAGACCCGTTCCATCTTGAACCAGGTGCTGGCCCACCATACCAAACAACCGGAGGAACGGATCGCCAAAGATACGGATCGCGATTTCTACCTGGACGCGGAACAGGCCATGCAGTACGGTCTGGTCGACCAAATCCTGAACAAGCCCCTCGCCCCCGACGAAGATGAGGACCGTTGATGCCTTTGATTCCCTATGTCGTGGAAAAAAGTGGGCGGGAAGAGCGCGTCTACGACATCTACAGTCGGCTGCTCAAGGATCGCATCATCTTCCTGGGCACCTCCATCAATGACGAAGTCGCCAATGCGATCGTTGCCCAGATGCTGTTCCTCCAGTCCGAAGATGGCAAGGCAGACATCCAATTGTATATCAACTCACCGGGTGGCAGCGTCACCTCCGGGCTGGCCATCTACGACACCATGCAGTTTGTGACCTGCGACGTCGCGACATTCTGCGTGGGACAGGCCGCTTCCATGGGGGCAATCCTGCTCTGCGCCGGAGCCACCGGAAAACGGTTTGCACTTCCTAATGCACGCGTCATGATCCATCAACCGCTCGCTGGCATGGAAGGGACCGCGGAAGACATCATGATTCACGCCCGTGAATTCCGCAAAGTCAAACAGCGACTGAACGACATCCTGATCAAACACACGGGGCAGACACTGGAACGCATCGAGTCGGACACCGATCGCGACCGGTTCATGACCTCTGTGGAAGCCATGGAATACCGCATTATCGACGAGGTTATCGCCCACATGCAGCGCAAGTAAGGAAGCTTGCCGCACGGCTGCCTTTTCGGTCCTCGGCGGGAAGTCGATCCCCACCAAAGGAACCGAAGGCCCAGCAGGTGTCGGTCGACAACGGCAAGGATGCCCCATGAAACGACCGCTCGGGTTACTCGCGACCGTCTGGCTCGCCTGTCTGGCCGGCTGCCATTTTCGCGACCCCTCGATCGACCTCTTGGAAGGGGAACTCCGCTGGCGGGAAGATCAAATCTACCAGCTGGAGGATGAACTCAAGATCAAATGCCAGCAGCTGGCGGAATGTCGATCGGGCCTTTCGGACTTCCGTTGCGAACCCGCTCCCGCACCCGCGCCCCAGGCCGTATCGATTCCCAGGCAGCAGCCAAGCTTTGCCCTGGAGCAACCTGAAATCGTGTTGCCGGAAGGATCTTCCGGAGGCTCGAATGCCTATGAGGTCCTGGACGCCCCCACAGAGTCTCCTCGTCCGCAACGTACACACGATGCGCCCACCGCTTCGAACCCGACACCTGCCGAACCTCTTCCCGTCGGTGGTGACCCTCCATCGCCCCGCGGCAATTCGCAGCCAGCCCTCGCCGCGCCCGACCGCTCCGACACCCATTCCCAGTACGAGGTACTGACCGACACACCCACCTCATCGGGATCCGGTCTCGACCTGCCAACCGACGCCGGATCCGAAGAGCTGTTGCAACCTCCCGAACAGATTCCCGAAGGGGTGCTCGAGGGGCCCCTGCAGTCCGACGGCACTCCGGCTCCCGACGGGGCCGAGGCAAGCCCCCAGCCTTCCCCCCAACTCGATATCCGCCTGAGCAGCTACGAGGCCGCGGCGCCTCGATCCGGCGGACCAGACGTCGACGCGGACATCGACGCGGACGTGACACATGTCGTCTGCCAGGCCTGGCGGCAGTCCGACGAGAGTGACAACAATATGTCACACGGCGACTTGATGGTGCTGATCGAACCGAGGAACGCGGAGGGAACTCCCGTGATGCTGGGAGCACCGGTCACCATCGTCGTGCTGGATGGCGCGCAATCGGGGGACGCGGCCCGGGTGGCGCGCTGGGACTTCACCGCGGCCCAGGCCCGCCGCCGTCTCCGCAAGTCACCGTGGGGCCGGGGCATCCACCTGCAACTCGATTGGCCCGCAACGCCTCCCGACAGTGACGAGCTGCAAGTCTTCGTGCGCTATGTCACCGTCGAAGGTCGAAACCTGGAAACCGATCAGAAACTCCTCGACAATCGCCCCGAACCGGGGACCGCCGACCACCCGCCGGCAGTGGCGGGTTGGCGCCCTGCCTCACGACCGTCACACCATGCCAACGCCGTGCAACAGGCCAGCCTCGAACAGACGCAATCGGGTGATTTCGCCCCCGTCTCATCCGGGATCCGACTCCAGCCGATTCCCAAGGCGGGAATCGCGCGCGCGGCAACCGAGCCCCTGGGAAACTCGCCCGAACCAGTTCACACGCCGGAGTCGACCGATACGCTCGATGGGCCCCTCGCCGCGGAACCTGATGTCCTGCCGGACGAGTCGGTCCCGGAATGGCAACCGGAGCGATAGTTCCAAGCCGCGAATGCTGGCGCCAAGTCACGCCGCCAGGTATACTCCCGGGATATGAAAAACTCGCGATCGGGCTATGCCATCACCGCCGCGCTGGCCATTCTGGGCAACGCAAACTCCAGTCCGTGCCTTGGCTGCTTTGGCCCGAACCCGCTTCTTTGGACCGTCGTCAGTATTCCACCTGGTCGAACCGCCGGTATCCCCGATTTCTGCTACGACCCCGCCACAGGTGCCATGGGCTGGCGGTCTGGTTGGCTGGCCTGTTGGCCCTGCGATTCTGCCCCCTCACCCCAACCCACTCCCCCATCCCAGCAGACTGGGTCGGGGGGGAGGGGGCAGGATTCTAGAATCTGCGGTAGAAAATCGGTCACGGCGTTGCCCCGCACCTATTCCCTGCGGAGGACTGCCACGAATCCGCCACCAGGCGCTGCCGGAATGGACAAGCTGCCCCCATCGACGACTCGCGAGGACTTGTCCACATCATTCGGCGCGGTGCCGTCCAGGTTGGCATCCTGATAGAGGGTCATGTTCCAGCTACCGGCTGGCAAGAAATCGAGCGGCACGTCCATGCTTCGCGAGCTCCCGCTGGTCATTCCTCCCAGGTACCAGGTCTGGCCGTGCCTCCGCGCAACGACGATGGACTCTCCCGGCTCACCACTGACAAATCGAGTTGCGTCCCAGGTCGTGGGGACCTCCGCCAGGAACTCCAGCCCCACCTGCCGATCGTAGGCGGACGGACTGTCGCACACCATGGGCATGGGATTCTCGTAAACCACATACATCGCCAGATGATGGCACCGCGTCCCGAGCACGGACGGGTTCTCGTTCGTCGGCCGGAACGAGTCACGTGGCACGCTTCGAAAACCACCTAAATGGTAGTCCAGCGGACCGGCCAAGAGCCGCGTGTAGGCCACGTTCACATTGTGGTCCGGGGTGCAGAGGTCTCCCCACTTGAGATACTCCAGATTCAGTACCCCTTCGCGATTGAACAGATGGGGAAATGTCCGCTGTTCCCCACTGGGAGGATACGAACCGTGAAACTGAATATGCAAATGATGACGCGCCGCGGATTGCAGTACCCGCTCATTGAATTCGACCATCTCCTGATCATTGCGGTCCAGGAAATCCACCATCAGCCCGCGGATGCCCCAGCGCTCGTACGTGGCAAAGGCCTCATCGAGCCGGTCGGCCAGCGGCCGCCAATGGACCCAAAGTCGAATCCCCACCCCTTTCCCGCGGGCGTAGTCCAGGATCTTGGGGAGTTCGAGTTCAGGTCGCGGAGTGCAAATGTCTGTGTCCGGGCCCGGAGAGAATCCGGCCTGGCTCTGTACGTACCACGGCTTGTCGTCCGCAACCACGGCGTGATAGGCGATTCCATGGGCGGCACAAAAATCGATGTAATGGCGATGGGTGGCCCGGTTCATTCCCGTCGGAAATCCCAATCCTTCTTCTCGCGTTCCATTCCACCAGTGCCAGGTGGACTTGCCGGGTTGCACCCACTCATAATCCTGCGCGGGTGGTTCGTTGAGACACACGGGCAAATTGCTTTCGATCAACCGGCCCGCGCGGTCGGACACCAGGAAGACCCGCCAAGGGCTCCAGCCGGGATGCTTCCACACCACGCACGAATTCGGCATGGCGGGCAATGGCGACAACCGTGTCCGTAACCAGGTCTCACCCGAGTCATGGTTCCCTTCCAGGTACATTCCCGCGAAGTTCCGCAGGCGGCCTTCCAAGACGGCCACTGCCAATGGGTCTCGCCAAACGGCCAGCAAGGGTACGTCCATGAGGCGGCCGGTGGGCAAATCGGAAAGGCGTTGTCGCACGTAGGGGACTTCGTGAGACGTCGCGAAATGATCGAGCGGGGTGTAAAGAAGCGTTGGATTGCCCGAAAGTCGAATCTGAATCGATTCGTCATGAATCTGCAGTTCCCGGTCTGCGGCGAGCCGAGGAAACCCATACCGCAGCGCGACACCGTCGTCATAGGCCCGAAGTTCAACCTCCCAATCGAGTTGGCTGCCCCCGCGAAGCGATGCGGTCTTCCTGCCGCACTGGTTCCGAATCGTGGAGGCCTTGCCCCAAGGTACGCGAACCCTTTCGTCCAGCGGTTCGTCCGTGATACTCCAGATCGAAACCCCTTGGGAGATGTCTCCATGTCCTGCTACCTTCACTTGGATGGGGGACGGTTGAACAATGGCGTGATCGCCCATGGCCACCGAATAGGTAAGTGGCGCAATGTCGGATTCCGTACTCAACGTCAGCGTGACCCCACCACTGGGAGACCGGACTTCGATCCGTTCTGCGTGTACTGACCGTGAGAACAGGCAGAGGGACAGGCCGGCCCACACGGCAAGTCGTCGAGATGGCATGATGATTCGGACCCTTGGGGGTGCAAGGAACGGGACTTCTCGCCAATTCCGTCCTCTGGTCAACCACTTGACGCGATGGACTCCCGGTCCTCAATATACCGACCATGACACCTAACCCACCACGTCTGACACAACTGTCTCACTGCGCCGGTTGAGCGGCCAAGCTGGGTCCCGAGGACCTCGCCCAGGTTCTGGGCGGCTTGCCGCCGATCGTCGATCCCCACGTCTTGGTCGGATTCTCCACGACCGATGACGCGGCGGTCTATCGCATCAGTGATCAGCTGGCGATCGTACAGACGGTCGATTTTTTCACGCCGATCGTCGATGACGCCTACTGGTTTGGCGCGATTGCGGCTGCAAACTCGCTCAGCGATGTGTATGCGATGGGCGGCCGGCCCGCGTTTGCGCTGAACGTGGTGGCGTTTCCACGGGCCAGTGAGCAGTTCCCGCTTTCGGTGCTGAAGGACATCTTGCGCGGCGGTGCCGACAAGGCCAAGGAAGCCGGGATTGACGTGGTTGGCGGTCACAGCGTCGACGATCCGGAGCCGAAGTACGGCATGTGCGTGACGGGCTTCGTGCATCCTGACAAGGTGTGGAGGAATGTGGGTGCCCATCCCGGCGATCAGTTGATACTGACCAAGCCAATTGGTACGGGCGTCATCGCGACGGCCCTGCGCGCGGGGAAAGCCGACGAGGCAGCGGTCCAGGCGGCGATGGAATCGATGGCGATGCTCAACCGCAGCGCGAGCGAAGCGGCCGCGCCCCTTTCCCCGCGCGCATGCACGGATATCACGGGCTTCGGTCTGCTCGGTCATCTGCAGGAGATGCTCGGCAATCGTGTCGGCGCGACGATCGTGGCGTCGGCCGTCCCCATGCTCCCAGGTTCCCGCGAATATGCCGCGGCCGGTCTCGTTCCTGGAGGCACGCATCGGAATCTCGAGTACCTCATGCCGCGTATTCGCTTTGACGCGCACATCGACAAGATGGATCAGCTGCTGCTGTGCGACGCGCAGACTTCCGGTGGCCTGCTCGTGGCGGTCGAACCCACCTGCTGTTCTGGCCTCTTGCGAGCCCTTAAGCAAGCGAATCTGACGGCAGCCCGCATTGGTGAGATAACGCACGGGCCTGTGGGCCAAGTCCACGTCGTTCGGGACTGACGCTGTCGATGAAGCGGTCGATGTCCATCCGCGGACCTGCCTGGAAGGAGAACGCTACCTTCCCACTTCGTCGGTGCTGGCGGGGCGATGGAACGCCTTTTCCACCTCGCCCGATTCCAGCTGAAGCAGGCCAAGGCCTTTCAGCTGCTCCGCGAGTTCTTGCCATCGCTGGTCGTCCATGGTGCCCAGTTGCCGCGGTGCAAGTCCATGCGGCAGAGCCAGCTCGTGGATCACCGTGACCGCTTCCTTCAGGCTCTCGACATCCATGTCCGGATGTAGTCGTGACATCTCGGCGTTGGTACGCGTGGGGTCCGCCAGGTAGTGGCGCCAACCGCGGCACGTGGCCGCGACAAACTTGCGGACCACGTCCGGGTGGGCAGCCAGGTAGTGTTCGGTGGTAATGACGAGTCCCGTGTAGGGATTGAATCCAATTTCCGAGAGCATCAGGGCGCGGGGATCGCTCCCCTGACGACGCGCGACGATGGGTTCACTGAAGACGTATCCCTGTTGAGCATAGTTGGGATCGACAAGGAACTTGGCGATCGAGCCCGCATAGGAGACGATTCGCACGTTGGTTAAAGGGGCGCGCATCTTGAGAAACTGCGCGAAGGCCGCTCCCTGTTCCACGGCCAGTGTCACGTCATGCAACGCGGTCAGCCTTTCGATCCCCGACGACTCGTGGACCATGATGCAGCGGGGACTGTCCTGCAACGAGGCCATGACGGCCACAAGCGGACCTCCCTGCTGGCGCGCCAGCAAGACTTGATCGGCGTTGCCGATACCAAAGGGAACGCGACCCGACGTGAGGGCATAAATGGCGGACACGCCCGGCCCCCCAGGGACAATTTCCACGTCGAGCCCCTCGGCCGCGTATTCGCCATGGAGCAGTGCGGCATAGTAGCCGCCGAACTGCGCATCGGGAAACCAATTCAGTTGCAGTCGGATCTTGCCGTCCTCATGGGGAGGGCGGCAGCCGAACGTCAGTCCAAGTGCCAGCACGAACGTTGCGTACCAAAGAATGAACCTGAATCTCACCATGGTCTTACCCAGTCTTCCTCATCGTTATTCCCGACGCTCCGGGACTTTTGGGCTTGGGTGATCTCCGCAGGGGGCTGGCTTCGCTTTCCAGTGGATACGGCTGGGGGGACGATACGATGTGCAGCGTCCGCCCCTCGGCCATCACCTCGCCGCACGTCCCACCCTCATCATTTCGATTCTCACCACGATGAACATAGCCCTATGTCTTCGTCGGGAAGTCCATTGGTATTCGCTGCGGCGGGTCGTGGTATCCGCAGCCATCTATTGGGTGGCAACGGCCTGCCTCTCCGCGCAACCGCGCGATGTCGCGCTAGCACCTGGCGGCGGCCATGCCTCGGACGTTCATTCTGCAGATCACCCCTGGCGGGCGACCCTGTCGCGCAGCTCCCCGGTCGTCACGGCAATGACCATTGACCCCAGTGGCCGCTGGCTGGCAACCGCGGGGGACGATCATCAGGTTCGACTGTGGAGCCTGCCGGATGGCCAGTTGCGGTACGTGGGAAACGCCCACCGCGACTGGGTGCAGTCCGTTGCTTTTTCGCACGACTCCCAGCGGTTGTACAGTGCGGGTGAAGATGGGCTCATCGTCGCCTGGCAGATGGACACGCTGGATCCTTCCCAGGTTGTTGGGAAGCAGGAGCATGCCATTGCGTCGCTGGCGATACGTCCAGACGGGCAACTGCTGACGGTGGGCTTTCGCAGTCCGTTGCGGGTCTATTCCACCGAATCCGGCCGGGTCCTTGGCAACTGGGAATGTCCCAGCCAGGACATGCGGGTCGTCACGATTTCGCCCGACGGGCAGACGATTGCCGTGGGCGGCCGCAATGGGCGGCTGCGAATCTGGTCGGGGGATGGGACCGTTCGCCAGGACCTTCGTGCGCACGATCAGCGGTTGCGGACCCTGGTCTTTTCCCCCGATGGCCAGCGATTGATCTCTGCCGGCGAGGATCGGTCGATTTGCGTCTGGGAAACCGCAACCGGCAAGGAGATTCGGCACATTCGCTGCGGCCATGGCAAGATCCTGGCGGCCGCCATGTTGGATGCCCGTCGTCTTGCGACCGCCACCAGCGAAAACGCGATCGAGATCTGGGATGTGGCCGGTGGAGATCGGCTGGACGTGTTGCGGGGACACACGGGCTCGGTATCGGCCCTGGCAAATCATGGCGACACCTTGATCTCGGGAAGCTATGACGCGACCGTCCGGATGTGGACGCTCCCCCAAGGAGGCCGCACCGACGTCGCCACGGTTCTGGATGCGTCCGGCGGACCTGTCAGTAAGCTGCCCGCCAGGACGTTGGATCGCTAAGTCGCAGGGAGGTGACACCGTGGGACTCTTCGCGAAGTTGGCAAGGACCTGGCGATCCGCCAAGTCGGTTGACACGAGGCGACTCCGCGGGCTGATGGCCCCGGAGCTGGTCGAAAAGCGCTGCGTCCTCTCGGCTACGCCCATCCAAGTGGGGGCCGTCTATGTGGAACAGGATGCGGGAAGCGACTCCCATGGCGACCTGTTCGAAATCACGTTTCGCGGCGGAGCACCCCACACGCAGCTTCGCCGAGTGATCATTGACGGCGATCAGAACATCGTGGGATTCGGTGTGGGCGACAACTTTTTCGACATTTCCGAGACGGGCTTCGGCGCGGATCACGCCTTCAATTTTCTGGTCGAGTCCCAGCAGGGAATCGACCAGGTGCGGGCCACCGTGGAAGATGGCAGCACGCGGCTCATCTTGGATTTCGTCGGTTTCGACGCCGGCGAACACTTGCGGTTCAGCATCGACGTCGACGAGGTGGAGGCCTTTGACCTCAACGAGACCGACTTGTCGCGAATCAACGAAGGGTTTGACCCGATTACGTCGGGCGTGGAGTTTCAAGGGACGCAATTCCAGGCGGAATTCACCGCGCCCCATTTTTTCGATGCCACGGCCACCAGTACTTTCCGCAATCGCTATGACGACTTGCTGATTCCCAGTGGGCTGCCCCTTCCGGCGGACGACTTCGGCGGTCGGCGGGATCGTTCCGCCGGCGCCTTCGCCTCGGTGACCCAGGTTCATGTGCCAGCCTCCATTTCAGGCTATGTCTTTCACGATCAGGACAACGACGGCATCCGCGATCCGGGTGAGCGCGGGATTGCGGGGATCAGTATCCGGGTCGTTCCACTGGAATCGGTGATCCCCCAGTCCCCCGTGACCATCACCACGGACGCCCAGGGATTCTACCGAGCCACGGGGCTCGTGGCCGGCCGCTACCGGGTGCTCGAAGTCAGCCAGCCGGCCGGATACCTGGATGGAAAGGACTCGGCCGGAACCGTCTCCGGCCAGCGCCGCGGGCTGACCGCGAATGATCAGATCGACGATATCCGGTTGGACGGGGGTGAGGCAGGACTGGAATACAATTTTGGCGAGCTGTTGCCGGTCACAATCCGCGGTCATGTTCAGCTTTCCACCCGTGAAGGGGACTGTGACAGCGAATCGATCGAGCATGCACCGGTGGTTGGCGCGCGCGTCCAACTGTTCGATGCGGCCGGGGACCTGGTGGCGGAGACGGTCACGAACGGCCACGGTGAGTACGAATTCACGGGCCTGAGACCCGGCACCTATCGCGTCGTGGAGATCACTCCCCCGGGCCTGCTGGATGGCGGGCCCCACGTGGGCCGTGTCGATGGTGTCGTCACGGGGGTGATCCGACCGGATGGCTCCGTCGCCGATATCGTCATTGGTTCTGGGAAAGTCGGCACCGAATACGACTTTTGCGAGCACCTTCCTGCCAGTATCTCGGGCTTCGTCTATCACGACCGAGACGACAATGGCCGCCGCGTGGCCGGCGAAGAGGGAATTGCCGGAACCATCGTGCGACTGCTCAACGCGCGGGGAGACGAAGTCGCACGGACGGCTACCGATCAAGCGGGCCACTATCAGTTTCGCGGACTCTATGCCGGGACCTACTCCGTCGTGGAAGTGCAACCTGCCACCTGGACCGACGGACTCGATTCCGCGGGAACGGTCCTCGGCGTCACCCAAGGGGTCGCGGTCAATCCAGGGGACCGCATTCAGTCGATCCGATTGCTGTTTGGCGACGAGGGCCTGGACTATAACTTCGGCGAGATCCGGCCGGCGACGCTTCAGGGACGCGTCCATCTGGCCACGCGCGAAGGGGATTGCTTCACCGAATCGATCCACCATGAACCGGTGGTAGGGGCCATCGTCCGCCTTTTTGGCGCGAACGGCTCGCTACTGGCCGAAACGCGATCCGACGCCGAGGGGAACTATGAATTCCGAGGACTGAGACCCGGTACGTATCGCATCGTGGAATTGACCCCCGAGGGACTGATCGACGGCGGTGCGCAGGCCGGAAAGATCCAAGGGGTCAGCTCAGGTAATGTGCTCGACGCCGGCACCATCACGGACATTGTGATCCGGTCGGACCAGCTGGGAGTCGGCTACGACTTCTGCGAGTTTCCGCCAGGTACCCTGGCAGGAAATGTGTACCACGATCGCGATCAGAACGGCCGTCGCGAGGCGGGTGACGAAGGGATCGCGGGTGCGATCGTCCGGCTCCTGGACCGCCAGGGGCGTGAAGTGGCACGTGCCACGACCGATGCACAAGGGCGCTATCGTCTGATCGGCCTGCGGGCCGGTTCGTACACGCTGGTGGAAACACAGCCCGTGGGTTGGCTTGACGGAATCGATACGGCCGGGACCATCGAGGGCGTGGTCGTGGGCCGCGCTCTCAATCCAGGAGACCGAATCAGCCAGGTCGATCTGCTGTGGGGTGATGACGGGCAGGAATACAACTTCGGTGAATACCTGGGGGCCACGATCGATGGGCGAGTGCAACTCGCCACTCGCGAGGGAGACTGCTTCGGCGCGATCGAGGACCATCCTCCCGTTCCCAATGCCATCGTGCGACTCTTCGACCAGCAGGGCACGCTGGTGGCAGAGACTCGCACGGACGCCGCGGGACGCTATCGCTTTTCGGGCCTGGCGCCGGGCACCTACCGCGTGGTGGAATTGACCCCGGCCGGCCTGATCGACGGCGGCGCACAAGCCGGTACCGTTGCGGGCCGAAGGATCGGCAGGGTGCTGGATCCCGGTACGATCGCCGACCTCGTGCTGCGATCCGCCGACGTCGCCGTCCGATACGATTTCTGCGAGTTCCCACCGGCGGTCATCGGCGGATGGGTCTACCACGATGGCAACGACAATGGCCGCCGCGAGCCCGGTGAAGAACCGGTCGCCGACGTGCTGGTGGAACTGGTCAATGACCGCGGCATCGTGGTGGCCAGTACCCGGACGGATGGGCAAGGATTCTATCAGCTGCGCGGCCTGCGGTCGGGCACCTATACGCTCAGGGAAACTCAGCCCATCGGCTGGTTGGACGGCAAGGACACGCCCGGCCTGGTCCTCGGCACGGTGACCGGAACGGCCGACTACCCCGGGGACGCCATCCGTCAGATCTTCCTGGGCTGGGGCGACGTGGGAACGCAGTTCAATTTCGGGGAACTGCTGGCTGGCAGTATCGAAGGCATTGTGCACACCGATATCCTGCGCGATTGCAAGTACGATCCCCGAGCCGGCGAGCAACTCTTGGCGAATGTGACGGTCGAACTGCTGGATGCGACCGGGCGCGTCCTGGGTCGCACGGTAACGAATGCGGCGGGCCAGTACCGCTTTGCCGGCCTGCGACCAGGCCTGTATGTCGTTCGCGAAGTCCAGCCCCAAGGCTACTTTGTGGGCAAGTCCAAAGCGGGCAGCCAGGGTGGGGACGACTCCTTACCCAATGAGATTCGAGGCGTTGTCGTTGGCAGCGGGCAGCATCTCATCGAATACAACTTCTGCGAAGACCCACCCGTAATCCTGTCCGGCTACGTCTTTCAAGATGGCGCTTCGGTGCCACTGGCGGAAGGCGCACAGCTGCCCGACCGGATCCGCGATGTGCGTGACGGGGTCTTGACGCCGGATGACACGCGATTGCCGGGCGTTGTGCTGGAACTGCGAAACGGGATCCATGGGCTGCCCATCACTCACGAATCGGCACTTCCCGGCTGGTATCCTGCCGGTCCGATCCGCGTTCGAACCGACGCCGCGGGCTACTATGAGTTTCGCGGCATCCGAGCAGGGACCTACGCGGTGTTTGAGGTGCACCCCGAGGGCTACGTCGACGGCGTCGATACTCCAGGGTCGGCCGCCGGAATCTCTTTCAATCCGGGCGAACCGCGCAATGAGCAGGCGCTGGCCACCCTGCAGGTCGATCCCCGTAACGACGCCATCGTCCGGATCACACTGCCCCCTGCCGCCGTATCGCGAGCCAACAACTTCAGCGAAGTAAGGACCGCGCCGGCCGCCTACTTGCCTCCCTATCAACCCCCGCCGTTGGGCCGGCTTCCAAGTACTGAACTGCCGCCCAGCCCGGTCCTTCCTGCCCCGTTCGTACTGAACAACTATCGCCAGGCACCCTTGGGACATGTGATTGGAAATCCAGGTCCCACCTGGCACCTCAGTATTATCAATGCCGGAAGTCCACGCGGTGAAGGAATCACCCATCGAGCCCTCGATGCCATTCTGCTGGCGGCTCATCAACCAAACGCCTCGGACTCCGACTCGATGTCGTCCAAATCAGCAGAGGACCTGTCGAAGGGCCTGTGGTCCATGACCACGACGTACGGGCAGCAAGCCGTGATCCCCGATGGCCTCCGTTTGGGACTCTATCAGGCCATTCCCGTGGCGGGGGACTTCGACGGGAACGGCTATTCGGAAATTGGCGTCTATTGTCAGGGCGAGTGGTTCATCGATCTGAACGCCAATGGTCAATGGGATTCCGGAGACCTCTGGGTCAAGCTGGGCGGAAAGAGCGACATCCCGGTCACTGGCGACTGGGATGGGGACGGCAAGACGGATATCGGGATCTACGGACCGCGCTGGGATGGCGACACCCGCGCCATTGCGCATGAACCAGGTCTGCCCGACAAACAGAACCCGCCCGATGGTCGGACGAAGAATGTCCCCCCCGAGCCTGACCAGGCCACGGATGGCTATCGCGTGATGCGGCACCGACGCGGCAAGGATCCCCGCGCGGACTTGATTGACCACGTGTTTCAATACGGAAAGCGGGGAGACCACCCCGTGGTCGGCGATTGGAACGGCGATGGGATCGTCTCCATTGGCGTGTTCCGCGCCGGCCGATGGTACCTCGACATGGATGGGAATGGCCGCTGGACGTCCGCCGATCGAAAAGTTCAACTGGGACGGGAAGGGGACCAGCCGTTGGCTGGTGACTTCAACGCCGACGGCGTGGATGAATTGGCGATTTTCCGTGACGGCAAGCTCTACCTGGACCGCGACGGCAACGGTCGGATCGACCCGACTGACGAAATCTTGTCACTTGGCGGTCCCGGCGATCGAGCCGTGGTGGGGGACTGGAACGGCGACGGGATCGACGAAGTGGCGGTGTACCGCGGTCAACGTTAACTCGCGTGACGCCTGGTTCTCCAGGCGCGATCCGGTGGATCGGCTCGCCGTGGGAGCGACACCGTGACCCGACAGCGCGGCTCTCTGCCGAAGATCCTGCTGCGAAGCCTTCGGCTGCGATGCCCTCGTTGTGGGCTGGGTCGCCTTTACGCCCGCTGGTTCAGGATGTACGCACGGTGCGGGGCGTGCGACTGCCCGTTTGATCGGGGCGCCGGATTCTACCTGGGGGCCATCTACATCAATTATGGCCTGGCCGCGGTCCTCTCGGCGGTCGGCTTTCCCATGCTCGTCTTTTCGGGGACCGCCGAAGCGCGAACCGCCTTCTGGGTCCTCCTGGCAATCGTCGTCGTCTTGCCCCTCTTCTTCTTACGGCATGCTCGGGCACTGTGGCTGGGTTTGGATGAGTTCCTCGATCCGCCCGAATGATGCCGTCCGTACCAACGGAGTTCCAGGTGGCTTCCGGGGCGGAGTCTGCGAAGCCCCAGGTTCTTGCGAGCCATCCCCCCATTGCCGACTTCTGGGGCTTCGAGGACTCGACCCCAGCCACCCTCACTAGAATTCGAATGCCTGGCCACGCACGAAACGAACGACCGGGCCCAGCGGCAACCGCAATTCCAGGGCCTCCCCACCTGTTATACTGACACCGGCGTCGACAGCGATCACGCGCAATGCTGCGCTGAACACGACTGGGGACCTATCGCCTGGCGATCCGGGACCCACGGAACGGGTTCCGTAGACCTGCGGGACGGTTCGTGTTCGAACAGAAAGTCAACGTCCGCCACGTGGAGCTACCATGCCAGACGAAGTCATTGACTTGCGATCCGATACCGTCACGAAGCCCTCACCGGCCATGCGATCCGCCATGGCTCAGGCAGAGGTGGGTGACGATGTCATCGGTTTCGATCCGACGGTGGACCTGCTGCAGGAGGAAGTGGCGGGGATTCTGGGAAAAGAAGCCGCTCTCTTCATGCCTTCGGGTACCATGGCGAATCAGATTGCGGTCCGCACCCATTGCAAGCCTGGCGACGAATTCCTCTGTGAAGAGGGGTGCCACATCTACAATTACGAGCAGGGTGCGTTCGCACAGTTGAGCGGCCTGGTGGCGCATACGATCCGTGGTGAAGCCGGCATCTTGCGGCGCGGCGATGTGGAAGGGACCATTCGACCGCGCAACGAGCACATGGTCCGTACAAGACTCCTCTGCCTGGAGAACACGCACAATCGGGCCGCGGGGCGGATTCAGCCGTTCCCGGTGATCGAGGAACTGGAGGCGTGGGCGCGAGCCGGCGGATTGGCGCTCCACCTGGATGGCGCCCGGCTCTTCCATGCCGTGGTGGCGACCGGCATCACGGCGGACGCGTGGAGCCGGCCGTTCGATTCGGTGAGCGTCTGCTTCAGCAAGGGGCTGGGCGCTCCGGTGGGATCGGTACTGGCCGGGACACGAGAATTTGTGGCCGAGGCACGCTGGCATCGCAAAGCCTTTGGCGGCGGTATGCGGCAGGTGGGGATCCTGGCCGCCGCGGCGCGATATGCCCTGACGAATCACGTCGCACGTCTCGCCGAGGACCATCAGAAAGCGCAGCTCCTGGCCGATGCCGTACGGTCCGCTCCCGGCTTGAGCCTGCTGCATGAACACGTCGACACCAACATGGTCATCTTCGCCGTGGACCGACATTGCGCGACGGCTGCCGACTTCCAGCGGAAACTCGAGGCACGCGGCGTCCGCGGTCTCACGACCAGCCCTTCGCACGTGCGGCTGGTGACGCACCTGGATGTGAGCCTTGCCCAGGTACGGTCCGCGGCAACCATCCTGGATGAGGTGGCAGAGGAATTCGCGGTTGCCGCCACGCCAACGGGATAGACCGCGACGTGGCTGCCAGGTGGGAATGATCCATGTCCAACAGGCCGAACCGACCGTGGTCTTGCTGCGGTCTGGCTTGGACTGGCAGGCGCCCGGTCGTCCTGGCCCTCTTGGGAATGGCCACGATGGCCCTGATCTGCCTGAGTCTCTGGGCCGTCACCCGGAAGGAGCCGACGGCGATGGTGAGCCCAAGCTCCGTCGATGCAAGCCGTTCGAATCAGCGAGGCGCGATGCCCCCGTCAATCCCCGGTCCGGCTCCTGCCACCCCCAAACGCGCATCTTCACATCGGCCGGCCGATCCCCGATTCCGCCTGGAGCCAGACCAAGGTCAGCTCCCTTGGGCACCGCCGACCCATTCCGGTCCCATGGAACTGCGCGGCTGCCCGTTCGGTGGGCAGGCGTTTCTGCGCGTCCGGCCGGCGAATCTCTGGTTGCAACCGGAGGGTCGGCGAATCCTGCAGGCCTTCGGGCAAACGGGCCAGTCTTTCGAAAAATGGTGGAACACCACGATCCAGGTACCTCTTTCCGACGTAGAAGTCGCAATGGCCACGTTCATACCGCACGAGACCATGCGAATGGAGTCGGTATGGTCGATTACGCTGCGCGGTGATGCGAACGTCTCAACCCCTTGGCATTCGTCGGCTCCGCGGCAGGTGATTACTGCCGGCTCCATTCGTTCATGGTCAAATGATCCTTGGGGCCTGCTGAAACTGGACTCACATCGCCTGGTTTTCGGTCCGCCGCCGGTATTGCAAGAAATGGCAAGGGATGCCGAAGCGGAACCCATCCTGCGACGCGATCTGGAGCGCCTCTTGGCCGTCAGCGAACGCGATCATCAATTCACACTGCTGTTCACGCCGAGTTTTGTCCTCCATGAAGGCCGCCCCTTGCTGTTGAGTGCATGGACTGGACTGCCAGGTGTCGTGGATGAACTATTTGGCGAGGGGGTCAGCGCGGTGTCCTGTTCGTCCTACCTGGACGACGACGAACTGTACTTGGAACTACAGGTTGTGGCGGCCATCGAAGCGCGAGCGGAGGTGGCCAAGAAGCTTGAAGGCCGACTCCAGAAACTTCCGCAGGAGGTAAATGGTTACCTGCAGCGCGTTACCGTCAACGACTATTGGGGGCCGGTCGTTTCACGTCTGCCCGCCATGCTGAACTTTGTGGTACAACAGACCCGGATCGGGGTGGAATCCGGCGTGATCGTGGCCAATGTCAGCTTACCCGCCGCCGCGGCGCACAATCTGCTCTTGGGCCGCGCGTCGCAGTTGTCACGACCTGCCCCATCGGCGGAAAACCAAGGGACCACGACCCGTTCCGGAGCCGGGCCACATCCCTGATGCCGATTGTTCGGGTCGGATCGATTGCACGGCGGAGGTTGGCCTATCCAAGCCACACGTCGGGAATAGGTAATCCCTTACACAAAATGACCGCAGGCGTGCGACGCGGTATACTGACGATGTTCTGCAATCCGATCGAAGGCAGCGAAATTTGGGATCCTACAGCATTACTTGCGGGACCTGTCAGGCTCGGCTTACCGTTCGCAAGCCGGAAGCCGCGGGGCAGATCCACACGTGCCCTCGGTGCGGAGGCATGGTCCTGATCCAGCCTCCGGAGGCGTCGGACCCGGGCCAGCCCCCCCCCCGAACCAATTCGCCCGGCCGCAGCCGCTGGCGAGATACTCCTTCTTCCTCCGATTCGTTCACGATGCTCGCCGCGTCCGGTCCGGGCGAGACAGGTCCCGCTGCCGCTGCCGGTAATGGCACCAATGACGCGGAGGTACTGTCACGTCCCTTTGAGTACATCGATCGACTACTCGAACAGCCCCGATCGTTCGAGATCAAGTCGGAGGACGCGTCGACCGAAGCCGGCACGGCATCGCCCGACGCAGAGGACTCCGCCAGTGCGTCCACCCGACAGCGTTCGCGGAGAGTCATCTGGATGGGTAGCGCGGTCGCCGTGGCAGGCGTGCTGCTGGCGACCTGGTTCCTGAGTTGGCGTCGCGCATCACCGGAACCTGTGTCCGTACGGAAACCCATTGTGGCGAAGCCGGCCGTCGAGGATACCCCGCAGGATGCGTCGACCGTCGCGCAGGCGCCGGAGATTTCTCCAGCGGTATCGTCGGTTGCCGCTGCCGAGGGACTGCCACCAGCACCCGCCCCGGAGCGGCCGCCAGCGCCCGCCCAGAAGCCTCCGTCACCGGATGTTCTTCCCGCCGACCAACCTCCGGCCATTGCGTCGCGAAAGCCGGTTGTGGCCTTCACCGTGGATCCCCATCACTTCGCGGCGGAGTCGGCCCCACTCCAGTTCCAAGTTACGCTTCGCCGCGTGGGACAGCCCCCCGTGGCCAGATCGTCCCTCTCCCGCACTGTCGACCAGCTGGAACTGCCCGATACCACGCTGAGTGCCTTCTGCCATTTGATGGAGCAGATGTCGGGCCTTCCGGTTACGATTCGCGGCGACTGTCTGGTGATGGCCCGCGTGGGACCGCTCGACGCCATGGCCATTGCAGTGAAAAAATCGAGTCTCGGCGCCGCGTTCGCCAGTGGCCTGCGCCCCCTGCATCTGGGCTACCGGCAGGAAGGCCCCCACGTGATTATCGACCACCTGGCGGTCCTCCGAGGCAGACCGGCGCGGCTCCGCCTGCCCGTCGCCGACTTGACGAGCAAAGGATGGACCGATCAGGAACTCGAGCGAACTGTGCGCAATGCCGTGTCACCATCACGATGGCGGGCCACCGAGGGCCCGCGCGCGACGCTGCACGTGGCCGGCGGAGTGCTCGAAACCCACGTCGAACCTGCCATCCAGTTTCAGGTGCTGGAGTTCGTCGAACGACTGCGCCTGGCGCACGGAATTCCCACGCGGACCGCCTATGGCGCCCACCTCGAATCGATGCCGCGGCGAGACTTGCTGGCACAGGCCAACCTGTCGCGATTGATGGTCTCGCGAACGGGACATGGGGTGCCGATGGCCGAGTGGCTGGCGGACTTGGAGGAACAAGCCAATATGGCCCTGCTCGTGGATTGGCAGGCCCTGGCCAGCCAGGAAATTTCTCGCCAGAGCACCTTGCGGTTCAACCAAGGACCCCTGCCGCTCGGACAACTGCTGCCCGCGGTACTCGATCCGTTGGGCCTCGCCTACGAAGTGCTCGCGGATGACTTCCTGCGAATCACCACCAAACAGCAGCAGGATCAGACGTATCACGTGGGAATTTACCCACTTCGGTCCTTACTGGCCCGCACGGCCGCGGAACCCGAGCAGGTCGCCGCCACGCTGCAGGCGGCATTCGTATCGCAATTAAGGCAAGAGGGAACGGAGTTGCCGAGTGACGAATCGTGTTTTCTGATCGATCCGACCCGTACCCTGCTGATCGTGCGGCTGCCCGTTCAACAGCAACTGCGGTTCTGCCAGGGATTCCACCGCCTGCCTGGTTCCGATAATTCTCTGGCACAGTACGTCAACTGACCGTGAAGCAAAGTCTGGCTTTGCGGTATCATGGGAGCGACCCCAAGGTGCCTCCATGCCACAGCCCCTTCAGATTATCCTGGCCAGTCCACGCGGCTTCTGCGCCGGCGTGAATATGGCGATCGAGAGCCTGGACCTGGCCATCCAGGCCTTTGGCGTTCCCATCTACGTTTACCACGAAATCGTTCATAACAAGTATGTCGTCGAGTCGTTCCGTCGCCGAGGCGCTGTATTCGTCGATCGGTTGGAGGAAGTCCCGCCGAAATCGTACCTGCTCTTTTCCGCTCACGGCGTGTCACCCGAGATCCGCCGTATCGCCAAGGAACGTCAGCTCGTGGCCATTGATGCCACGTGTCCCCTGGTGACCAAAGTGCATCTGGAGGCGATTCGCTTCGCCCAGGCTGGCTTTACGATTGTCTTGATCGGCCACGAAGGGCACGACGAGGTAATCGGCACCATGGGCGAAGCACCTCAGGCCATCGTCCTGGTGGAGACCCCCGAGGATGTCGATCGACTGGACATCGTGGACGAAACCAAGATCGCTTATCTGACGCAGACCACACTGTCCGTCGATGATGCCAATCGCATCATTGCCCGCCTGCAGTCCCGTTTCCCGCAGATTCAGGGGCCCCCCAAGGAGGACATCTGCTACGCAACTCAGAATCGCCAGGAAGCCGTAAAACGACTGGTTCGCGAGGTGGATGTGGCCTTGGTTGTGGGAAGCCAAAACAGTTCCAATAGCCAGCGCCTCTGCGAGCTGGCTCAGGAAGCGGGCTGCCCCGCCTATCTGGTCGATGGTCCGGAAGAGATCCAGGCCGTCTGGTTTGACGGCGCCCGCACCGTACTCGTCACCGCGGGGGCCAGCGCGCCGGAAGTGGTCGTGGAACGATGCCTGCACCACCTCCAGGAGACGTTCGGCGCGGTCCTGGACGAACGTGTCATCCGGCCGGAGGAAGTCAGTTTCCCCCTGCCCCGCGAATTGCGGAACCTGCAGAAAGTGGCACCGACGCGATGACCGCCTCCGAGTCCTGGACGCTGCTGCGTCTGCTGGAATGGACAACCTCCTATTTGCGGAAGCACCAGGCCGAAAGTCCTCGCCTCGATGCCGAAGTCCTGCTGGCCGCCTGCCGCAACTGCTCCCGGCTGGAACTCTATACCGCTTTTGAAGAAGAGGCCTCCCCTGCCCTGCTCGATCATTTTCGCGAACTCGTGCGAAAGCGTGCCCAGGGAATGCCGGTCGCCTATCTGGTAGGACATCGCGAGTTCTTCTCGCGGAACTTCCGCGTCACACCCGACGTTCTGATCCCGCGGCCCGAAACAGAACTGATCATCACGTCCCTGCTGGACCTGGTACGTCCGTCCGGGAACCGAGCTGACGACCTGCGCCTGGCGGATGTCGGAACAGGGAGTGGTGTCCTGGCGGTTACCGCCTGTCTGGAGCTGCCGCGGGCACGATGCGTCGCCACCGACGTAAGCGCCGCAGCGATTGCGATTGCCCAGGAAAACGCCACGACCCATGGGGTCGCAAATCGAATCGAGTTTCATCCGATGGACCTCCTGAACGGACCGGGTTGCAACGGACCGTTCGACTTTATCCTCAGCAATCCTCCCTACGTCAGCGACACCGAGTATCGCGAATTATCCCGGTCGATCCGCGACTTCGAACCCAAGACGGCACTCCTGGCAGGCCCGCAGGGAACCACGGTCATCGAACGCTTGATTCCGCAAGCCTCCGCGAAACTGGCATCACAGGGTTGGCTCATCGTCGAGATCAGTCCCATGATCGAGACCACCGTGATTCAGCGATTGCAAGCGGACGGCCAGTTTGACCAGATCGATTCGGTTCGTGATCTGGCGCGACTGCCTCGCATCATCCGCGCGCGACGCCGCCATCGCACGCCGACCTGACGAACGAACAAGTCGCCGCCCCGGCGCTCGGCCCAAGGGACTCGGAACGCGCTTTCCTGCGAAATTCCAGGCGAACCCAGCAACTCCTGCCGCAAACCGTTGACTTTTCCCGAGCGTTCTAAGAGACTGAAAGCTTGCCCCGGTGCGAGTCGCACACACGTGAAGCGTGTGCCACGTCGTGTTTTCCAAACGCAGACGACGAAAAAAAACGCGACGGTGATGCGAAACGCGCTCGAATGGCTCCCCGCCACCCCATCCCACCTACTGCCAGGAGGTTTTCCACGTGCGGATAACACGAACTCGACTGTCACGCCAGCGATCGCCGCGGGGGCGGTTTGAGGTACTCGATTCCCGTTTACTGCTCGCGGCCGATGTACGCGTCTCTCTCTACGAACCAGGTCAGATCGACTTCGGAAGCGCCAACGGGCAACCGGTCGAGGCCGGCAATCGCGACCCCTTACTTCTCCGCACCTCGCCAATGGTAGGTGACGGAGACGACGGAAAGGATGGAATTCCCGATCCGCGCGAGGCGGATCTCCCCATCTTGCACAGCAACCCTGCGGCACCAAAGAAGATTTTTCTCGACTTCGACGGGCATGTGGTTTCTGGAACACCCTGGAACCAAAACAACAACAACCAGCCGATTCATGCACCTCCCTACAGTATCGATTCGAACATCCTCGCGCTCAGCCAGTCGGAAGCCAATAACATCATGGAGATCTTCCATCGCGTGGCGGAGGACTTCAGCCCGTTCAATGTGGACGTGACCACCGAGGACCCGGGTCCTGCCGCCTTTGTTGCGGGAAGTCAGGCGATTCGCTGCCTGATCAGCACCGACGTGGACGAAGTCCAGGTCGGCGGCTCCGGAAACCGCTGGTTCAGCGGCGCGGGAGGCGTGGCGTTCTTGAACTCGTGGACCTGGACCGACGGGTCGCCCGTCTGGGTCTTCGAAAACAACCTGGGCAATGGCAATCCCAAGTATGTAGGCGAAGCATCGTCGCACGAAGTGGGGCATGCGCTGAATCTGTCACACGACGGTTTGACCTCCGGCCAAAGCTACTACGGTGGCCATGGTTCCGGTCAGACGGGCTGGGCCCCCATCATGGGAGTCGGATACGACCGCAACTTGACGCAATGGAGCCGGGGCGAATACACAGGCGCCAATCAGGCACAGAATGACCTGAACATTATCGCTGGGAAGCTGCCGTATCGCACGGACGACCATTCCAACAACAAGACCAATGCCGGCCTGGCCACCGCGCTGCAGGTCTCCGGCATGTCGGTCTCCGGGTCCGGACTGATCAGTCAGACCGCGGACGTCGACGTGTTCCGGTTTGAAGTCGGCCAGGCTTCCGCCCTCTCGTTGACCGTGAGCCCCTACTTCGTGGGGCCCAACCTCGACATTCTAGCGGAAATCTATAACGGGACCGGTCAGCTGGTCGCCTCCGCCAATCCCTTGAACGTACTCGCCGCCAGTTTCAGTAACCTCGCACTGGACCCGGGCACCTATACCCTGGCCATCGATGGTGTGGGACAGGGAACACCCGCCACGGGATACTCGGATTATGCCAGTCTGGGTCAATACACCATCGCAGGTTCCCTGGGCCCCTATGATCCCAGTCCTGGCGGCCCCTTCGTCACGGCCCCTCCAACCCTCAATCAACTCGAAACGCCTTCGTCGCTGACGTATGTCTTCAATGAGGCCATCAATCCTTCGTCGTTCAGTCTGGCGGACGACTTCAGACTGCTGGAAGGTGGCAGTAATGACCTATCGGGCCTGCTGACCGGCTACGGCTTTGTGGATGACCACACGTTGCGGATCGACTTCTCTCCCCTCAATTTTCCAGGCAACTTCCAGGCGCAGCTGGGTCCCCATATCGCGGACAGTGCCGGCAACCTGATGGATCAGGACCGCGATGGCATTCGAGGTGAGGACCCGGCCGACAAGTACGTGTACTCGTTTGCCTTGAGCCTTCCGGGTGGGCCCCGAGTGACGGGACCGGCCACGCTGGACAATCCCACGGTACCCTCGTCCATAACGTTCACGTTCTCCGAGGCCCTACAGCCCGCCAGCTTCGACCTGTACGAGGATTTCAAACTCCGGGACGGCCAGGGAACCGACTTGTTTGGCCTGTTGACAGGGCATAGCTTCCCCACAGCGAACTCGATTCAAGTCAATTTCCTGCCGATCGTGTTTGCCGGGCAGTTCAGCGCCGAGATCGGGCCCGACGTCCTGGACGTGACAGGCAACGCCATGGACCAGGATCAAGACGGTACCTATGGAGAGAATCCCGCGGATCGGTACACCTTCCAGTTCACGGTGGGACAGGCCATTGTGGGGGATTTCAATAATGATCAGGTCGTCGACGATCGCGACATCGACCTCCTCTGTGCGGCGATCCGCAGCGGGGATAGCAACCCCACGTACGACCTGACGGGTGACACCTTCGTGGACATGGCCGACATGGACATGATGATCCGCGATGTGCTCGATACGGAGTACGGTGATGCCAACCTCGATCGCTCCGTGGACGGCTCTGATTTTAATCTATGGAACGCGCATAAATTCGGCCCCGGTGGTTGGCGAGATGGCGATTTCAGTTGCGATGGCTCCGTCGATGGGTCGGACTTCAATGTCTGGAACTCATTCAAGTTCAGCGGCAGCGGGCGTGGCGTTCCGGCATCTCCCAGCTGGCTTACGATGGATAACGATCGCTCGGAACGACAGGCCCTGACCGAACCTGGGCAGAATGTGCCTTCCACCTCCCCGTGGGTGCTTCCATCCGTCCCATCGCGCCCCAGTCCGCTCGTTCGTCCGCTCGTGATCCACGGGAGCGGAACCCGCCTTCATCCCACGAAGGTGGCGATTGACCGGGTCCTGGCGCTGTGGAGCTAAGCTCGACGTTTTCCATGCCCATCGGGCTGGCGTCGGCCATCGTCGACGAGCTTTTGTCGTTCCAGCCACCGGTTTGCAACCGGTGGTATGTGACTCCCCACCTCCCAAATGTGAGGGGAAAACGCCGTGACCGATTGACTTATCGCCGACTCCAAACTCCTGCCCTCTCTCCCCCGTCCCAGTCTGCTGGGATGGGAGAGAGGGCCGGGGTCTCGTTGTACCACAGAAGTATGCGAAACCCTGAAGCACCTACTCACATGATTCGGAGTGGAGTGCCAAAAGCACACGCAGTAGTTAGAAATACCCCCGGATTGCATCCGGGGGTCCCTTACCTCATCCCTTGCGCGTTGTCGTGCGCCCGGATAAGGGCGCCCAAGAGGTGTAGTACCCCCGGAAAAATTCCGGGGGCATCCTATCTTGCCCATGACGCTATTAGGTTGATGGTAAAGTACTACCGGTTGAAAGCCGGTAGCATTTCACCTGTGTGGTACAACGAACAGTCCGCACGGATGGGGGAAGCAGATAATTCGTGGATGAATTCCGCCACCGTCTTCCCCTCTCCCCCGTCCCAGTCCGCTGGGATGGGGGAGAGGGTCGGGGGTGAGGGGGAAGGAACGGCAGAATTGACTGAGAATCCGCGGTTCAAAAAAATCAGTCACGGCGTTGGGTGAAGCGGCATTCGGTTGTCCGATCGGCTCGGAAAGCGCGGCCACGTGTTGCGGCCCCGATGCCGGCCCTCACCGTCGCAATGACGAGATGACCGACGAGGCAGTTTCTACCAGCTGACGCGCCGCGGCCTCCGTGGGCGCTTCCGCACAGATCCGCACGATGGGCTCGGTGTTGCTGCCGCGAATCAACAGCCAGCAGTCGGACCAGTCCAATCTCAATCCATCTTGGGTGTCCACTTGGGCGTCGGGGAATCGTTGTTCAACCGCCGCGAGGGCCGCGGAAGTCGAATCGGGATCAAGCGATGCCTTCGCCTTGATGAGATGATACTTGGGCAAGGCATCGACGAGCCCGTTCAGCCCGCCTTCACGACCGCTCATCGCATCCAGGATCAGAGCCATTCCGACAAAACTGTCGCGGACGTAGCCCACGCGAGGGTCGATCGGCCCGCCGTTCCCTTCGCCGCCAAAGACGGCCCCGCATGCAATCATCTGGTCGGCCACATGCGCTTCGCCCACCTTGGTGCGGTAAAACGGCGCACCATGTCGTACGGCCAGGTCCTGGATCATGCGACTGGTCGAGCAGTTCGTGACGATGGGGCCCGCCAGCTGCCGCAAGACATGGTCGGCGCAGAGTGCCAGGGTGTATTCTTCGCCGATGTAGCGGCCGGACCGGTCAATGACTGCCAGCCGGTCGGCATCGGGATCCTGGCAAAATCCGACATCCACATCCAACGCCCGCGCGGCGTGGGCAATCTCCGCCAGATTCTCCACCGTGGGTTCGGGCGGATGGAGAAATTTCCCCGTGGGATCGCCGCCAAATACCTCGGTCCGGCAATGCAGCTGCTCCAGAAGCAGTCGCCCCAGGACGCTGCCGGCGCCCGCGTTGGAATCGAGCAATACGCGAAAGCGACGCGCGCGGATGCGGTCGACATCGACGAGTGACAATACCGCGCTCAGGTGATCCGACGTGGTATCCGACAGAACGATGCGTTGGCCCAGACTCTCGGGCCCAGCCCATCGAAAATCCCGCAGCTGAAACCGTGATCGAATCGATTCCCCCAAGCCCGCCGAGACCACTCGCCCTTCGGGCGAAAAGACCTTCAACCCGTTGTACTCGGGTGGATTGTGGCTGGCCGAAATCTGAATCGCTCCGGCCGCCTGCCCCTGCTTCGCCAGGCGTCCCACCGTGGGTGTGGCGACAATCCCCGCATCCAATACGTCGCGACCCGATGCCGCCAGCGTTCCCGCCACGATGTCGGCCAGCGCCGGACCCGTGTGCCGGCCGTCACGCCCCAGCACCAGGGCCCCAGGCCCCGCCAGGCCCGCAACCGCTGCCGCATAGTCCATCAGCACAGGGGGAGTGAGCGTTTCACCCACCGTCCCCCGCAGCCCTGATACACTGATGATCAAATTCGCCACGTCTGCACTTCCCTCATTAAGGTTCCGTAACCAGTTGTTCGATGCCCTCAGGCTCCCTGGGCAATGGCTCCGATCGAAGGGGAAGCAAGAGGAGCTTCAACAGCGGCGGAGCAATAAACGTCGTCACCATCACCATCAGGGTGACGGCACTAAAGAGACCCGCGTCGAACACGCCACTGGCCAGACCCATTTGCGCAAAGATCAAGCCGACTTCCCCGCGTGGAATCATCCCCACGCCAATCACTTTCTTGTTTCCCGTGTACCAAAACGGGGCGTATCCCGCCAAGAACTTGCCGACAACGGCTGCCACGACCAACAAGCCGCCCACAATCAACGTCTGATGGTTGCCCGGATCGAGAGGATTGAGAACGCGTACATCGACCGCCGCACCCACCGTTACAAAGAACAACGGGACGAAAAAGTGACCGAGATGTGCGACCCCTTTTTCGATTTCGTGGGCGCGGGGCACCCCACGCAAGAGCAGGCCCGCCGCGAATGCGCCGATGATCAAGGCCGACCCCGCCGCGGATGCCAGCCATGCAAGGGCAAAGGCCAGGATGACCGCCAGCATGGTCGGCGTTCCAGGCACGTCGACTCGACCCACCCAGCGAACCAGCGGCGGGACCACGAGCCTTCCTACCAACAGCGTTGCGCCAAGAAAGCCGAAGGCAATGCCCGTCGTCCGGGCGACACCGAAGGTCGTAACTTCCTGGCCTTGGGCAAGGCCCGCTACGACGGTAAGAATGACCAGTCCGATTACGTCATCCAACACGGCGGCACCGAGAATGATCTGGCTTTCCGGTTCTTGAAGCCGGTTAAGGTCCGACAGCACACGAGCCGTAATCCCAACGCTGGTTGCGGTGAGCGTCGCTCCGGCTACGATCCCGACCAGATGGTCGAGACCCAACAGCCAGCACACGGCATATCCGAGGAAAAACGGCAAGGCGACGCCCACCAGCGCAACGACGGTCGCGGCGCCACCGACCTGCAACATCTTGCGCAAGTCCGTTTCCAGGCCAATTTCAAAAAGGAGGAACACGACGCCGAGTTCCGCCAAAACGTGAAGCACATCGGACTTGGGATCGACCAGTCCCCCGACCGACTTCCCCAGCAGAACACCCGCAAGCAGTTCACCCAGTACGGCAGGTTGGCCGATCCATTGAGCCAATGCGCCGAGCACCTTGGCCGCGCTCAGCATGACCACGAGCAGTCCCAAGAACTGCGCAACGTCCAGATGCTCCATGGGTACTTTTCCCTCGTGGAAGTCCTGTGATCGGCGAGTCGATCCCAGAAGATCGCGGATCGCGATCCCGCAGGGCGATTATAGCGGCCAACTCGCCCCCACGGATCGTGTCATGGTTCGATACGCCCACGAGTTTGAGCTGGAGTCGTACGATCCACTGGGGCGCAGGCGACAGCCTTCCGAAGTAAGAACCTATCCGAAAACTCGGTTCGTCCCCTTTCCCCGTCTTCGGGGGAGAGGGCAGGGTGATGGGGTCTTAAGGTACTCGGATAGGCTCTAAGTCGTTGATCGCTCAGCGAGCCATTACAGGTTCGCGAAGTGAACCAAGACCCTCTTGCGGAAACGCGGAGCACGTACTTCCGAAGTCCTGCCCCCTCTCCCCCGTACCAGTCTGCTGGGATGGGGGAGAGGGTCGGGGTGAATGGCAACGCCGTGACCGATTTTCGACCGCGGATTCCAGAGTCCTGCCCCCTCTCCCCCGTACCAGTCTGCTGGGATGGGGGAGAGGGTCGGGGTGAGGGGGCTTTGTGTGTGCCTGTAGCTCCCTCGCGACGCATCGGTCGGCCATCCGAAGTATCCGATCCGGCGGAAGTCAAGTGGCACACGGGTTGGCGGCCGCCCGGTCCGTTGGCGCGATCTAACTCGTTGTCGCGCAAGCTTCCTGGCCTTGTGCCATGCGTTGCATCCATTCCTGGCAACGGCGTTGCATCTCCGGTTCCGAAACATCCTCGACGTGCGTGGCGATTCCCCATTGGAACCCGAACGGGTCCGCGACCTTGCCGTAGCGGTCGCCCCAGAACATGTCCGTGACCGGAGCGATCTCTTTGCAGCCGGCCGCCACGGCCCGTTGGAAGGCCTTGTCCACATCCTCGACATAGATGTGCAAAGAAACGGGCGATCCCCCCATGGTCTCGGCCGATTTCAAGTTCCAGGCAGGATTCTCCTCGCTGATCATCACGGTCGAATTGCCGATACGCACCTCGCCGTGCAACACAGCGCCGTCGGGCCCGTTCAAACATTCCGATGCGGTGGCTCCAAAGGCCTCGGTGTAGAAGTCCATCGTCTTGCGGCCATTTTTCACGATGAGGTACGCACTGACCGAACTGCAACCATCGGGAATGTACTTGACTTGGACCATGATTCGCTCTTTCGGTAGGGGGGGTGATCGATGTCCATGCGCTCATTCCAGGCCTGCGGGCCTCGGCGCGCCGCCCCCAGTCTATAGGATTGCCAGCTCTAATGGAAACGATTCCATTCGGAGCGGCGTTTGAGCCTTGGCGCTCCTGCCCAGGATTGGGAAATGACCGGCTCCCGCGGGTCACCTTGGTCCAAAGGCCGTTCCAACGTCAAGATCGGCACGTAGCGGTTCACGAAAGTAGCCATCTCGCTCCGCGAGATGGGCGATTGGGGTGTTGATCCGATCCTTTGGGAATTTGGTGGAGCTCCGTCTCGCGGAGCGAGACGGCTACATTGGGCGGCTACGTGGAACGATGGGAACGGCTTCCTTGGCGGGCCGATTGAAGGGATGCTGGCCCCTAACGAGTTTGACGACGAGGTGGCCTGCGCGGCGACATTGGCGCGCGAGCCTGTCGTTCTTGTCCCGAATCATGAATCTCACCGATAAGCCAATGTGAATCGGAGAATCACGTCGGCTTGTGCAGGCTTGTTTGCACGATCATACCTAGCGCTGCGGCGTAGCGTTGCAGCGTCAGCAGCGTGGGGTTGACCGTCTTGTCGTTTTCAAGACGCGACAGAACGGAGCGCCGCAATCCGCAGCGCGCTTCGACATCGGCTAGCGACAATCCCAAACGCTCGCGTTCGGATCTCAAGCGACCGATTGCCTCATCAACATCCTGTCGCATAGCGCGCCACGCCCTCTTGGCAACACGTCCCGTGCGCAAAATCGCATCGCGCTTTGCCTCTGTCTCCCGGCGCGCGTCCGCCAACCGACCCGCCTCATCCGGCGTCAGGACGCGCACGATTCTCTTGGCAGTTGGTTTCTTACGATTCGTCATCGACTTCGTATGCGGTCACGGGGATCACGGCATCGTCATCCAGATACTCGAACACACATGCGAGAAACTTGCCGGTCGAAGTGGGTCCGAAGACCATCGGTCTGGCGGAAGATCGGCTTCGCAGTAGCTCGATCGAGTTCAATACGACTTCCTCAAACTCATCCTGCGTCACGCCGTGTTGAGCCAGAGACTCAACGATTTCGTCATTCCACACGAAATAGACATGCGGCATGGCTGTTCACATAAATGTTAACACGTGAGACGCCACAAAACCAGCTCAATGGGGCCGCGCTCGCAACGAGCGCGGAAATAGCCCGGCGTCGGGGTGATGCCCTGCGAGCAAATCAACTTCAATGGGGCCGGTCGAAAGCTCGTCTGCCAGCTGGTTCCAGGGCTCGCTTACGGGATGTGTCCATGCGACACTCGATGCCAACGTTTCCGCGATCGATCGCGGCACCATGTTGGGGCGACGGCCTCATGAACTCATGGACGTATCCCAATATGCGAAGCCCATCTCACCCCATCGCTCTCCCCCATCCCAGCGGACTGAATTGGGGCGAGAGGATCGGTATTCGCGGCAAGAAATCCCTTCATAGCGTTGGGAGTGGGAGCTGTGCGCCGGGACTCGCTACAGAACAAGAGAGCAGGGCATGGTTTTTAGCCTCCGGAAGAGTCGCGCGCATTATGGGAGCGTGCCGGAAGCTGTTGCGACTCTCCCCCCCCTCCCCGGACGCTGCGCGTCCGACCCTCCCAGTGGGCGGGTTAAGTTCGAATCATCGTCCATCTGGACCGTTGGCGCGGCTCGTACAAGCCGAATCGAGGACCACCACGTGGCCCGATGCGTCCAAGAGGGTTCATCGGTACCGCAGCAGCGGTAACAGACTGGACGCGGGAAGCCAGCAGGATTCATGGTTCTCGAGCCGTACTCGAGACCAGTCGGATCGCGACGCCTCGATCGCGACCTCGGTCCCACCAGGTAACGGCTCGGCAAACCGAGCCGTCGCGTTGGGCGAATCGGCGGAACGCGCAATCACGTCGGGTACGATCACGACGGCAGTTCGATCGGACTCATCCGGCAAGAACCAGGTGGATCCGGCGAGCACGGACCAGGCAAGCACGAGGACCATCGCGGACCAGGCAACCGGCCTCCCGCGTCGCAAGAGCCAGGCCGCCAGGCACCCGCTGCCCGCCAGAAAGACCCCCGCGGCCACCAGCTGAATCGACTCTCGGGAGAATCGCTGTCGCCAAGGGAGCCACCGATCGACCGCGCCGGACTTCGTTTCCATGCGGACCCAGGCGGGAATCGTCTCCCGCGCCGCTCGCAGGTTGTCACTGGCCTTCCGGGACGAAGGGTCCTGCAACAAGGCCGATCGAAACGCCCAGATGGCCAGTCCCATTTGTTCCGACTGCATGGCGGCATTGCCGAGGTTCACCAGCAAGCTCGCATTCGCTTGAGGACCTCGGTGGTCCACCGCCTTTCGGAACCAGTCGGTGGACTCAACAAACAACTGCTGCCGTGCCATTCGGTCTTCGGTAGCCAGCCCCTGCTGGTATGCATTGACTCCCTGCTCGATCCACGGGGCCGCGTCGTCGCCCCAGCTGGCACCACAGGTGACCAGCCCCAGTGCCAGCACAACGGCGGATTGGCGGATCCAGTGGGTCACGCGATCGAAGAGTGCGGGGTCGATCGCCGGCACACGTACGGAACTCGGTGCAAAGGCGATCGATTCCAGTTGCGCCAACACGGAATCGACATCGTCACGCGGCATGCTGTCAAACTCCTTCAGGCATTGGCGCAGGACGCATGCCGTTTCGCGGGCGGCGTCCCGAGGTGGTTGACATCTGGCTTCGCTGAGCCGCAGTATGCTGTCCCGGCGCAAGCGCTCGCCATGAGCCACGGCCGGATCGATGGCCCGTTTCTTTCGCACCCACAGGGCCCATGCCAGGCCTCCCAATCCAACCACGTAGCCGCCGCGTGTTGCCAGCCGTGTGAGAAATGTGTGGCGAGGACCCAGTTGTCGGGTACGGGTTTCGATCGACAGGTCGGCACCCGCTGCGTGGGTCTCGCCCGGTGCCTCTCGGGGCACGGCCGATGGACCCGTCGGCTCCGGTGCCGCTGCCAAGGAGCCCGGATTCGCCGCAGGCGGAGTCGCAGCGACAACATCCTTGGCGGACACCACCTGGCCAGGTAAGACCTGCAAGGCGATCGGTCTGGAAACGGACGTCACAAATCGCTCGGTTTCGGGATCGAACCAGGAGAACGGCACACCGGGGATTTCCGAAACCGACTCGCGCTCCACGCGGATCGTCGCGGTAAACTGCTTCCCCCTTGCTTCCATGATGCCCGGAGGCGACTCCTCGGGGATGCGAAAGTCCTTCGTGGAAAACGAGCCGCTCGCCGTCAAACTCGGCAATGCCAGGCCGGTCAAATCGCCAGGTCCGCTGAGCGTGACCCGCAGCGAGATGGGGTCACCCACGCGGACGACGGTCCGATTGGCGGAACTCTCGATGGTAAAGTTCTGTCCGACCGCACCGGAAAAGGTGGCAGGCCGCCCCTTCTGAGGGATCGGCTTCACCGTCACGGCAAGGGGCTCCCCGGTCGCCCGCAACGGTCGTGTTTGGGCCGCCTGCCGGCGGGAAAACATGTCACTGCCAAAAAAGTCGCCGAACGGATCCCTGCGAGACCAGCGCGTCACGATGCGTGCTGAAAGCGTCGGTGCGGCCACGGAGAATTCTCCCACGGCATCGAAGATCAGCTGGCGCTTCGTCACCAGTACCGTATATTGCCGACCATCGATCTGGCGTTCTTCCGCCTGGGCTGCGAGTTCCTTCGGCCCCGTGGCAGTGTTCAATCGCAGGACATGCTCACCCCGGCGAGGCTCGCGATCCTGGTAAGAAAACTGGTCGAAGAGCGGTACGTGCAGCGAGATTCCCGTTAGTCGGTCGAAGTCACCCGCATATCCCCATCGCAGGGTGACCGGCACGCGCTGCCCCAGGTAAAAGGGGCCCGGAGGGAGTTGCACTTCGACAAACAGGTCGTTGTTGGGCTCGATCTGCTGAAAGGTCAGAGACTGGGACTCGGTGCGGGCTTGCCGATTGCCCTGCCGGACCACAAAGGGGCCCAATTCATAGTGGCCCGGTTCGGTGGTAGTGACCTGGTAGTTGAAATAGAAGTTGACCTTGCGGGTTCGCTGCACACGACCATTATGTGTGTAGATCGATTCGGAAACCTGCGGCGTCATACCTGCAAAATCGAGGCGGAGCCCCTTGGGCAACGTCCCCTCGGGCGTGCACTCGGGGGTTGGTTCCTCGTCGAAGCCCGTCGCGGCAATACGAATCACGACCGGTTCGCCCGCGAAGTAGGGAGGTTCGGCCATGGTGATCTCGGCCTCGGCCCCCGCGAGCTCACTGGGCGCGATCCCGATGCACAGAAACGCCAACGACAGCAGGAGGAGGAGGGACATTCGGACTCGTGTCCCGGCAGGACACGGCGCCTTGAGACGCGGGGAGGTGATTTCGCTTGATGAAGGGGTCATGGTTCCACTACCAATCTCGTTCCACCGACTCTCGACGCCGGCCCCGGACCGCTCGGTCGCGATGCCGTTCTGCGTCGCGTTCTCGTATCAGTTGCAACAGTCTGGTCAGGCTTTGGTCGGAGCCATTCTGGACCTCTTGGCCGGGATCCGCGCCGGCTGGTTGCTGGGGCTGACTGGTTACCGGCGATTTCTGTAGAGAGGACTGTCTCTGCTGCGGCCCCTCGTGGGGTTGCTTCTGTGCCGACGATTGATCTCGATCCTGCGAATCCGGCTGACGCTCGCGGGACGGGTCCAATTGCTTCAGGAATTGCAGGGCCTGATTTAAATCGAACTGAGCCTGATCCTGCCGCGCGCGTGCCGCTGGGACGTCGGCCGATGGCTCTTGCAGCGAGTCGCCGGCCTGTTTCATCGACTGCTGCGCCTGTTCCACATGGCGGGCGGCTTGCTGAAGAATGTCGCTGGCCTGTTCCTGCGCGGTACCGGAAGTTTCTCCTGAACGTGGTCTTTCGTCCTCGGCAGCGCCGTTCGACGGTTCCTCAGCCTCGCCAGGCTTCCTACCTGCCTGCGGCTCGCGATCGCGAGTCGGCTCCTGGTCGTGGTGGGATTCCTTTGCCGCCATCTGCTTGAGGGCGTTCACGAGCTGGCTTGTGCGCTGACGAATGGCATTCTGTTCTCGGGCGATCTGGTCCATTTCGGCCTGTCTCTGTTCATCGGTCTTGCCTGGCCCCTGTTCGGTATCGGTCGTCTTGTCGTTCAGTTGTTGTTGCTGGCTGGCCGCCTGCTGCAGCGATTCCTCCGCGGAACGAAAGAGTCGCCTCAATTCCTCCAGCGTCTTCTGAACATCCTGCCAACCCGACTTCAGCAGGAGTGACATATTTTTGTCACTTGGGGAGTTCGCCGCGTCGGCCCGCAGGTGTTCGATTTGCAGTTCGAGGCGATCCGCCAGCGGGCGGGCAGCTTCCAGACGTTTGCGATCGGGTGCCCCTGGGCCGTTGGACGAGGCCTGGGGAGCTGTCTGGGGTGAGTTGGTCGGCCGCCCGGTCGATTCGGGGGCGGCTACCCCTTCTTTCGGCGTGCGTGCCAATGCCTCCTGGATCAGCTGCCGGAGCCGCGACGCCCGAGGCGCATTGATGTCCTGGACTTCGCGGACGCGATCCGCGATCGAGCCCGGATGGGGCGGCTCCGCCTGGCCATCTGGCTCTACCGCAATGGGGTCGAGCCAGGATTTGAGGGACGACTCCTCGGAGTCCATGGCCTCGATCAGATCGGGAATGTCCCGAAACAACTCCAGGGCCTGTGACAGATGATCAATTCCCCGACGGAGTTGATCATGGGCGGCCTGCCAGCGTTCGTCTCTGGCCTGTTCCTCGGCCGCTTGGAGATGCGTGGCGGCCTGTTGCAAGCGAGGAATGGCGGCTTTCATCGCCACGATTGCGGCTGGCGGTTGTCCGGTACGTTGAGTCGCTGCGGCGGACTGGGATTCCCAAGCCGCCACGGCCGCATTCACCAGTTCCTTCATCTGACGTCCCCGCTGCGCGATGGTTTGCAACGACTCATCGAGAAACGTGGGGGTGAGCCAGGCGGGAGGTGATGCATCCATTCGCTGGCGGACCTGGCCGGCGACGATCTCCGCGTCGCCGGCGAGCGATTGAATGCGTTCCCGCAGAGGTCGGAACTGGTCGCGGGCCCGCTTCAAGGCGTCAAGTCCACGAGCCGATCGGAGGTGACCTCGGGCCGCGGCCCGCAACTGCAACTGGTGTCGCGCCTGGCCCAGCTGCTGCTCGGCCGATTGCAGATAGGGAACCGCTGCGGCCAGCTGCGCGGCTCGCACGGCGCGAGCCTCTGCTGAGTCGGCAAGTTGGGTCTCCGAAAACGGCATCTGCGGCAGTTCCTCCCGCTCCTGAGCGACACGCTGACCGATGTGATTCGATTCCGCGGCCAGCTGGCGCTGCCGCGCGGCCATGTCGCGGAACTCTTGTCGGGCACGCTCCGAGTCCCGATCCAGGTCGGACGCGCGTTCCATACGGTCGACAAGCGCTGCCGCATCACCCACGAATTTGCGTTGCGATTGAATAAGTTGCTCCAGCTCGCGTTCGATGGATTCCTGACCTTTGGACCGCAACTGGGCTTCCAGCTGGGCCCGCTTGCGACAGAGTACTTCCAGATTGAAGCGAGCGTCCTCGTCCTGCGGACGAAGCCGTACCGCATCGCGATAGTATCCGATCGCCGTACGGAGCCGTTCGCACGCCTGCTTCGGTTGTTTGGCGATCGCCGCCTCGGCCTGTCCGGCCGCCAGCCAGCCAAGGTTGAAGAGGCTTCGGTACCGCAGTTCCTCGTCGACTCCTGCCTGGGAGCGGGCAGCCTCCAGCAGCTGTCCGGCCTTCTCAGCATCTTCGGGCAGGGTGGAAACGGCCTCGTTGTAGGTCTGGCGCGGGGGCTCCGTCGGATCCGCCGGTTGAACCGACTGGATTTCTTCCGGGGCAGCACGTGTCGTGATTTGTCCAGAGGCCGAGGCAGGGGCAATTGGGGGAAGCGCGAGCGCCAGGGCCAGTCCGAGGGTCGCCTTGCTCGACACGCTTCGCAACGCTGCGGGGGTCCACGAGGCGACCGAATCCAGCCCGAGCGGGTGCGATGGAATGGCCAGTCCTAGCAGCAGGAAGAGCAAGGCCGCCAGCAGCGGCCACTGGAAGGCTTCCTGGCGGACCTCGAGTGTCTCGGAATCATAGGGTGTGCGAGCCAGCGGTTGCATGTACGTCGGATAGATCGATCGCAGGTCGAGGGTCCCGGTTCCCGCGGGGATGTAGGCGGCATCGGTCCGCAGGGCGATCTCCCGCAGGATCGCACCGTTGAGCCGGGAGACGACGGGTTCTCCGTGGTCATCGACGATGTACTCGCGGGCCCCCGTCCGCCGATTGGTGACTTGGATCTTGGCTCCCGCCTCGTCGCCGAAGCCCACGGTGATGATGCGGACGCCGGCCTTCTTGGCCAGGTCCGCTGCGGCGAGCGGGTCGGAGCCGAGGTCCTCTCCGTCGGTGATCAGTAAGATGACTCGCGACGATCCGATCGACGGGTCGAAGCCCCGGATTGCCTTGCGGATGGCTTCCTCCAGTCGGGTGCCACCACGACCAACGCTGCCGGGCTCCGCGTGTTCCAGCGCCAGCTTGAGAAACCCGAAATCATTCGTCATGGGGCACAACACGGAAGCACGACCCGCGAAGGCAATCAAACCCACCTGGTCACCGGGCAGCAGGTCGAGCAGTTCGGCAATGTCTGCCTTGGCGCGTTCGAGGCGATTGGGGGTTGCATCCTCGGCCAGCATGGATCGACTGACATCCAGGCAGACCATGAGTTGGGCGCCGGTTGGATGGACCTGCTGGCGCTCGGCGCCCCACTGGGGTCGCATCCACGTCACGATCAGGGCGGCCAATCCGATCGCCATGCAGACGTGCCCTGCGATGCGGCGGGCCCGCGAAGCGCCTCGTACGAGCCGCGTCTGCATCCGCCGCGACATGAACGCTTCCAGCACGCGGCCCGCCCGCCATTCTCGCCATACCAGGAAGACGGTGAGCATGCCCACGCCCCATAGCCAGTGGGCGGCGTTCGGATCGGCAAATCGAAAGGGTTCCATATCTAGGGTGAACTCCGAAAGACGGTATTCCCCAAGATGAGTGCCAGCGACACAAGTACCACACTGGCCGATACCCAGCGCGGGAAATGTTCGTCGTACTGCAAGTACCTGCGCTCGGTCACCTGCGACCGTTCCAGGGCATCGATCTGGCGATAGATCTCACCGAGCGACCGGGCATCGGTAGCGCGAAAATATCGGCCTCCGGTCTGATCCGCGATCTTCCGCAGCAGACGTTCATCGATATCGACAGGGGTCTGCACCAGCACGGTGCGTCCAAAGGCATCGATTCGGGGCTGTGGGGCGATCCCTCGCGTTCCCGCGCCGATGCAATAGACACGGATCTTCAAGTCCGCGGCCAGCCGCGCCGCCACCAGTGGGTCAATGGCTCCTGCGTTGTTGGAGCCATCCGTCAGAAGGATGATGACTTTGGAAACGGCTTTCGACTTCCGTAATCGCTCCACGCCCAGGGCCAGTCCATCTCCAATGGCCGTCCCGTCGTCCTCGACATCCGCGATCTCCAGCTCATCGATCATCTGAACCAGGTTGTGGTGGTCCAAGGTCAGCGGGCAGATCCCATCGGCATATCCGGCAAAGGAAACCAGGCCAATCAGATCGTTTGGCCGCCCCTTGGCCCCGGATTTGTCGCCCAACACAAAATCTCGCAGGACGCGTTTCGTGACGTCGAGCCGGTTCTGTTGCAAGTCGTCGGGTACCAGATCCCGGGCGTCCATCGAACTGGAATGGTCGGCCACCAACATCATGGCGATTCCCTGGCCGCTCACGTGCGTTTCGGCGCGAGGACTTCGGGGTCGGGCCAGACCCACGGAGATTGCCACGATCGCCGCGGCCAGAAGCAGGCGTGGCAGCCATTCCAGCCGAACGCGCCAGGAGGGTCGAATACTGGCAAGCCACCCGAGGGACGAATAACTGGCCAGCGGAGGCGTCCTTCGGCAAAGCCACCAGGCCAAAGGGGCCAGGAGCGACAGGCTCAGGAGCCACGGGTCGCGAAAGGTCCCGTCAAACATGGCTTACCTCCTGAGTTGCCCTCGATCCTGCTTCCACATCATCGGCCTGGCGAGTTTCCTCCAAGAACAGATCGGCCGCGCGCAGCGATCCCCGAATCTCTTCGTGACTGGGGAGCGCGCCTGCGAACTTGACCAGGTCGGCCTTCCGCAGGAACTCTCGCAAGAGTTCGCGATGGCTCTCTCGCAACTCAGGTGACTGGACCATTGCTGCGAGGAACTCTTCCGTCGTCAACTCCGGCGCGCGGAGCGCGAATCGCCGCTCTACATACTGGCGGATAATCGAGGAAAGCTGCACGAAGAAGGGGTCAAGCTCTTGGGGCGGCGGAAGGGGATGGTTCATCAATCGGTCGAGTGCCATCCGTGCGGTGCGATAGGCGCTGATCTGTTGCCGCACCTGGCTGCCACGAAGATGCCGTGCCAACAGGATCAGCCCAAGAGCGACCAACGCGATGGTCAGCACGGTCGCCACGACCTGGCGAGGGCGGATCGTCCAACCCAACGCGAGCGCCCCGCGGGGGTCCTTCAATCGCCTCTCATCCTGCGCCGTCACGACCGGCGCGACATCGACCTCCAGCGCGGGCGTAAACAGCGCGTGGGTGTCAGACCCATCGGGAGCTGTCGCCTGCCCCGATCGGCGATCGATGAATTCGATCTCGAGCGGGGGAATTGTGTACGTTCCCGGCATGGGGGGCTCGAGTCGATAGATCTGCTGATCCCAGACAACGCCCCCGTCACGCACTTCGCGGCGGGGCTTGAAATCTCGGATCGACAATCGGTCCAGCGCATCGCCGAATTGCGGCAACAGCAGCTCGACACCGGGCTCCGCTTCCACTTCCAGCGTCAGGGTCAATGGATCTCCGAACCGGGGATGATCCGGTTCCAAGCGGACTCGTGCCACAACGGGACCCGACTGCGCCGATCGTTCCAAACCCCACAGCAGCGCGGGAACTCCCGACAGGACGAACGCCAGTGTGATCGCGCGGATCAATGTCTCTGCCTCCGTTCCCTCATGCGGAAAAACCGCACCAGCGGATCGACGACCGATCCGGCTGCGTCCAGATGAATGAAGTCGATCTTCGACCGTGCGAACTCCTGGCGAAGATGCTCAACCCGATCGCTGGCGCACTGGGAAAACTCCTGCCGCACCCGTCGAGAACCCGTGTCCAGCAGACGACGCTGTCCGGTCTCTGGGTCCCAAAGGGATACCAGTCCCATCGGAGGCAGTTCCAATTCGCGCGGATCGGTCACCAGTACTGCAATGACGTCGTGCTTGCGATTGGCAGCCCGCATGGCCGGCAGGAACCCGTCGTCCATGAAGTCGCTGACGACAAAACATACGGTCCGCCGTTTCGTGACCGACATGAGGAAGTTCATGGCACGGGCGATATCCGTGGCGGGCCTGGCCATCACCTGCGCGCGGCGTCTCCGCGCGAGGAACCAGCCGCGCTGTCCAAGACGAGGTCGCATGCCCGCTCGATCCGGACCATGCGCCAGGACGTCTCGGACGACGCGGAGCGCATGGCGCTGACCTTTGCGCGGCGGGATGTACTGCTCGATGTCACCGTGAAACAGCGTCAGGCCAACCTTGTCGTCGTTCTGGGTAGCGGAAAATGCCAGTAGCGCGCAGAGCTCCGTCGTGGCCTCACGCTTGGCCCGGTGGCGCGACCCGAAATTCTGCGAGGCCGAAACGTCGGCCATCAGCATGAGCGTCAGCTGCCGTTCTTCCACGTAGCGCTTGACAAACGTCTGTCCCAGCCTGGCACTGACATTCCATTCAATCGTGCGGATATCGTCGCCGGGGATGTAGGGTCGGACTTCATCAAACTCAATGCCACGCCCTTTGAAGACCGACACATATTGCCCGGCCAGCACGTCGGCCACCTGGCGGCCCGTGCGGATCTGGATTTCGCGAACGCGTTGGATGGCCTCTCGCGCCAACATGGCCGAGGACTCCTGAAAGGAAATGATCCGTCAGAACGGCTACGGCACCGGCACACTGTCGAGAATCTTGCGGACGACCTCGTCCGAGGTCTTCCCCTCGGCTTCCGCCTCGTAACTCAGGATCACTCGATGTCGCAGGATGTCCATGGCCAGGCTCTTGACGTCGTGCGGCGTAACATAGGCTCGACCCTGAAGGAAGGCATGCGCCTTGGCGCCCTTCATGAGATAGATCGATGCGCGGGGACTGGCGCCGCATTCGATCAGTCCTTCCATGCCGCGGATCCCACAAGCGACGGGATCGCGGGTGGCTCGAACCACATCCACCAGGTAGTCGCGCACCTTGTCATCGACCCAGATCTGGTCCACCACCTCACGGGCCGACGCCAGGTCGGCGGCAGAGACAACGGCCGGGACATCAGGGAGCGGGCAACTTCCGGCCATCCGATCGACAACGCGGATCTCGTCCTCGCGGGAAGGATAGCTGACCAGCACCTTCATCATGAAGCGGTCGACCTGTGCTTCCGGCAGGGGATAGGTCCCTTCCTGTTCGATCGGGTTCTGAGTCGCCAGCACCAGGAACGGCTCCTCGAAAGGGAACGTCTGCCCCCCAATTGTAACCTGGCGCTCCTGCATGGCCTCCAACAGTGCGGCCTGTACTTTGGCCGGCGCACGATTGATTTCGTCCGCCAGAACGAGGTTGGAATGCAGCGGCCCCTTCTTGACGGAATAGGTCGCATCTTTGGGATGAAATACTTCCGTGCCGATCACGTCGGCCGGCAGCATATCGGGTGTGAACTGGATTCGGGAGAACTTCGTATGGATTCCCTCGGCCAGCGCGCGTACCGCCAGTGTCTTGGCCAGGCCTGGCATCCCTTCCAGCAGGATATGCCCACCCGTCAGCAGGCCAATGAGCATCCGCGAGACCATCACCTCCTGTCCCACCAAGACGCGCGCCATGGCGGACGTGAGCTCTTGAAATCGTCGAGTCTCTAACAGAATTTTTTCGTCAAGTGGATTTGCAAGCATGATGATACGTCGTCTTCCATTACTCGCCCTGGCCCATCTTATAGCATGTTGCCGTACCCGCCTGAATCCTTCCTTTCTTTCGGGGGGCAATCAACGAAATCCAGGGGCCCCTTCGCCGCTCTGCCTCAAGCGTCACGCGTGCCCATACCATCCCAAATGCCACGGTGCGCGACGATCGCCTGCGGAACCCCGCTCAGCCACCCCAGGGGCCGCCCCGCAGGACTTGCTTCCCCCGCTGCCACAGGGCTCCAATCCATGCGGTTTGGTGGTCTGCTGTTCAAGGCGCGTGGTCCCGTCGATACACTGGTCAGATCGGACCAAGGTTGTTTCCAACAGGGAGCGCGTATCATGCGAACACGGAATCGATGGCTCTTTGCGATTTGCGTCGTGTGCCAGGCAACGGCTTCGGGACAGGACTGGGCCAAGGATCGGCTGGCAAAGTCCACACGGCACGGCGAATGGATCGCGATCGAACATGGTCCGCGGAAACTTGATGCCTTCATTGTCTATCCGGAGGTTGCTTCCAAGGCCTCGGGGGTCGTCGTAATCCATGAGATCTTTGGCCTTACCGATTGGGCACGAAGCGTCGCCGACCAATTGGCAGAGGCAGGTTACATTGCCATCGCGCCCGACTTGCTGTCGGGTGTGGCCGCAGCGAATCCGGGGTCGACTGGGACTCTCGACTTTGAAGCCGCACGCCGCGCGATCAGCAGCCTTCCACCCGACCAGATCACGGCCGATTTGAATGCCACCGTCGATTACCTTGCAAAGCAACCTGCCTGCAACGGGAACGTGGCAGTGGCAGGCTTCTGTTGGGGCGGCGGACAGGCGTTTCGCTTTGCGACGAACAACCAAGGTATCCGGGCTGCCTTCGTCTTCTATGGATCTGGCCCGGATGACCCGCAGCAAATTGAGAAGATTCAGGCTCCCGTGTATGGCTTCTACGGCGGCAATGACGCGCGGGTGAATGCAACCATCCCCACAACGAAAGAACGGATGCAGGCAGCTGGCAAGGTGTTCGAACCGGTCATTTATGAGGGGGCAGGCCACGGGTTCATGCGTGAGGGCGAGGCGCCCAGTCCGCAAGATGCAAATCGTGAGGCTCGCGACAAGGCCTGGCAGCGATGGACGTCTCTGCTGCGAGACCTCTAACCGGATCGTACTCGAACGATCGCACACCTCGCGGCCAAGTGCCACGTGTCGTTTGTCGAGACCTGGTCGAAGGCCTTCCTGATCGACGTGCCGATCCTTGCTGCTTTCCGAGTCTTGCCGGCTCTTCGAAGTTCGATTCGCGCACCCGGTGCGTCACGATGCGCGTTGCGGCAAGGGATCCAATACCACACAAGGTTGCATGGCGCACGGATTGCCAAAGAGTTTTCTTGACTTGGCCAGGAAATTCCATGATCATGACCGAACCGTGATGGAGCTGGAGGATTCCGATTTCGGCCCCAGGGTTCCGGCGAAAGATTGCGTCACAGATGGGCTTACGCGTGCGTGGTCAAGCAAGGCGGCGGGCAGTCGGCTCGATTCGTTTTGGGCAACCCTTTCCGCTATGCGGCGAGGCCCTGGAGGGCCGGCGACTGCTGGCAGGCGATCTGCTGCCGCTGCGGACGCTGGCCGACGTGCAAGATTTCGGACTGGCCAGCATTACGTCGCCCGAAACGACCATCATGCAGCCGGTCTTCCTGGAGGCCGGACAGACGCTCACGGTCGTCGCGCGGGGGTCACTCGGCCTGGCTCCTCTGGTGACGGTCACGAGCCCAGGCTCCGTCGTCCTCGATACGCAGCAGGGCAACGTCAATGGCGTGGCATTCGTGCAGACGGTTCAAGCTGACACGAGTGGAGAGTACACGGTTGGTGTGTCAGGAGCCAATGCGACCCTGGGCAGTTTTGAGCTGACGGTGCTCACGAATGCTCAAGTCGAGGCCGAGCGTTATCAGGGTGAATCCAACAACACGGCGGGTACTTCCCAAGACGTGTCCTCCTCCATGCTGGTGGTCGTTCCCTCGGAATCGATATGGCGCGGTGCGGTGCTGGGAGCCACTGCGGGGTCCACGGACGTCGACTATTACCGCTTCACGTTGTTGGATGGAGAAGTATCCACGCTGGCACTCGAAAGCAGCAGTGAAGGAAATGTCCTGGAGCTGTTGGATGCCTCCGGTGCGACGCGACTGGCCATTGCCAGAGTATCCGACGATGTGCCACAGGTCATTTCACGGTTCGTCGATGCCACGAGCGACGGACAGCCCACCGAGTATTTGGCTCGTGTCACTTCCAGTGCCAGCTTCGAGGCGGAATATGCCTTGATGGTCACGCGGGGAAGCGATTATGAAGCGGGCTCCAACCCGGACTTTGCCAGCGCCCAGGTGGCGACTAATGTACTCGGCGATCTGGCATCCCAGATTGAGACCCTGACCAGTTTATCCACCGAGTTCGCCGGCGCGAGATTCCTGGACACCAGCTGCAACTGCGAGCCGCCCGATACCCATGGCGCGGCAGGTCCGAATCACTTCATTCAGGTGGTCAATACGGTGATGACCATCTACGAGAAGGACGGCACGATTGCGACCGGCCCCGTGGAATTCACCCACTTTTTTCCGCCGTCGCTGGTGATGGGACAGACTTTCGATTTTGACCCTGTCGTCGCCTACGACGAACAGATCGGGCGGTTCATCGTAGGCGTGTTGATCACCAGCGCCCCATCCAGCAATGACAGCGATTTTCTTTATGCCGTTTCCAATTCGTCCGACCCTACGCAGGGATTCTCCGAGCAGCATCGCATTGACTTCAGTGGCATCAGTCCCAATCGTCTGGCCGACTATCCGAAGGTTGGCTGGAATGCCGACGCCCATGTTTTTTCTTTCAACATGTTTGGTGTGGGCAATGTCAACGTGGACCTTCTGGTGATTGACAAGTCAACGGTGCTCGATGCAAACCCGGCTACCTTTGCGCACCGGGTGATGACATCACCCAATAGTTTTGCATCGGTATTCGATTTCACCATGGCGGTCGCCACGATGCACGAGTCCGCGCCGGGTGACCCGATGTGGTTTGTGGAAGAGAAAACACAAAATGGCGGCAATCAGATTCGCCTGGTGCGAATGATCAACGTGTTGTCGGCGACCCCGACATTTCAGAATTTTGATGTGTCCGTGACTCCCTATGGTCGGGCGATCGAAGCGCCACAGCCCATACCGTTCCCGGTGCGAACCAATGATGCTCGGATGTTGAATGCTGAGTACCGGGACGGTCGACTCGTGGCGACGCATGGCGTCGGAATCGGCGGTCGTACCTTGGCGCGTTGGTACGAATTCGATGTGACCGGTTCGGTTCCCAGCCTGGTTCAGGAGGCCAACATCGATCCCGGCCCCGGAACGTTCACCTATTACCCGTCGATCGCCATCAATGCCGCTGGCGATATCGGGATCACGTATATGCAGTCGTCGAGCCAGGAATTCATGTCGATGTACGCCGTCGGCCACGATTCGGACAGTGGGCCGAACGCCATGTCCGTGCCGGTTCTCGTCAAAGCCGGAGACACGGGATACACGGGGGCGCGAGGGGGTGATTACAGTGGGATTTCAGTCGACCCGGTCACCGACACGTTCTGGGCCACCAATGAAGTCTCGTTGATCTCCTCTCAGTTGTGGAGCACCTGGGTCGGCGAGTTCAGCATTGACCCTGCTCCGGAGCAAGACTGGTATCGATTCCCCGTTCAGGCGGGAGACTTGCTTTCGATCCGCAGCGGGACCCCCTTCGATGCATTCGTGGGGCCGCTCGAAGAATTGCTCGATCCGATCCTTTCTCTCTTCGCCCCGAACGGAACACTCCTGGCGACGGACGACAATTCCGGCGGTGACAATCGGAACGCGCTTGTGAATCACGCGGCGACGGTAAGTGGCGATTATCGATTGCGGATTCAGGGTGTGGACGGCACGATCGGCGCCTATCTGGTACAGGTCCAGGGGGCCACAGGACCGGATGCAGCTCCTTTGGTTCTGGGAACGTTGCCTTCCGTGGGGGCAGTACTGGCCAGCTTCCCAGCTTCCTTGCTGGTGGACTTTTCCGAATCGATTCTTACGACGAGCGTGATGGCCAGCGCCGTGACCATCGGTGGGCTTCCGGTATTGTCGGCGATGCAAGTCGACGCCAATACGATTCAGGTACAGATCGACCCGCTGGCAAATGTCGGGGACGGGTCGTATTCCGTGGAGATCACAACGGGGGCACTTTCCGATTTGCAGGGGCGAGTGAACTCACCCTTTGTCGGTTCCTTTACGCTGGATACCCGAGGGCCCCGCATCCTGGCGACCCAATGGAATGGTCAGCCGTTTCCCACGAATGGACTGTTCGATCCAGGTGGCTTGACGATCTCCGCCACATTTGACGAACAGCTCTTTCACGTGTCCAGTCCTCGTCGCGGCCTGCTGACACCTGGTCCCGAGGACCTTTTCCTCGTGGAGGATGTGACCGGTACGACGTACCTGCCCAACGCGATCAGCTATGATTCGCTGAATTTTCAGTTTACTGCCAACTTCAACTCCATCCCGGAGGGGAATTTCACCTTGCACCTGGTCTCGGGAAATGGTGCCTTCTCGGATGTCGTGGGGAACATTCTGGATGGCGAAGCCGTGGGGACCGGCGACGGAGTTCCCACGGGGAATGGAATTCCGGGGGGCGACTATCTCCTGTCGTTTATCGTAGATCGCGAGGCAACTCCGTTGGGGGTGATTCCCTTCCAGCGAATGGAACCCTTCGGCAGCCTCATCTCCGTGAGTGGCCCCAATCCTGGTTTCTTGAATTACAACGACGATCAGGACCCGTACCAGTTTTTCACGCAAGCGGGGGAAAAAATCTCGGTCCGGGCGAAACCGGGAAATCCACAATCCACGCTGGTGCTGGACCTCGATGGAGTTCTGGTGACGGCCCCGGGGCCCGGTGAAGCCGTCCTGCTCGAGGCCTGGCCCGTCGTGACGTCCGAACTCAAGACGTTGAACGTCAATGGGGATCTGGCCAGTCAATATTCGTTGGAGGTGTTCCGTAACGCCAACATTGTGGCGCTCAGCGATAATGGAAGCGCCGTGAACCTCGACAGTTCGTATCTGCCGTTGGGGTCGGGGCGCTTTGGGGCCGCTGGCATGGCGGACGGCAGCGATGGTGCTCCTCGCTTTGTCCGATACCACGACCCCGCTCGATTTGTTGACATCTCGGCTACCGGAACACCACTCCATCTCTTCGACGACGGGGAGGCCACCATTGTCACGACCGTGGGAAACGCATTGTTTCCGGCGGGATCCGTCACCGTGGCGAATAATGGAGGCATCATCGCGGGAAGTGGCACCGAACTATCGTATGTCCACGGACCGCTGCCCAGCAGCCAATTCGGCACGGCCCTGCTCCCCTTCTGGACCGATCTTGATTCGGATTCCGGAAATGTCTTTTGGAGTGAACAGCTGGTGGAAGGTATTCCTGCATTGATCGTGCAATGGAATCAGCGGCCTCACTTTGCGAACCTGGGAAATGGGACTTTTCAGATCCAGCTCTACAGCTCAGGGCCAGTCGCTGCCCGCTACGTGTATCCCGACCTGCTGTTTGGAGATGTCACCTTCAATTTTGGCGCCGGGGCGACCGTTGGCTATCAGTCCACCTCTACCAATGCCGTAACCTACAGTGTGGATACGCCTTCCCTTTCCAACGGCGATGTCCTCGATCTGCTGATCGAGGCACCTGCGATTGACGTGGACGAATTCGAATTTGACCTGGACGCAGGTGCTCGCGTCGATGTCGTGCTGGCCGGATCCGGCGCGAACTTCGAAACGTCGCTCCTAGAGCTATTGAATCCGCAAGGTGACGTCGTCGCCACCGGCACGGCCACGCCGCTTGGAGTACCGGGAGAAGGCTTCGACCAGGCCATGGTCGACTTCCAGGCGGCGACCACCGGCAGGTACACGGTGCGACTGTCCACGCAACAGTCGGGCCGCTATGCCCTGGAAATTACACGTGACCTGCTGGCCGATCTGGAACCTAACGGCCTGACTGCTCAGCCACAGCGAGCGCTACAGGTGGGCCTGGGTTCCCTGGGATATCTGGAATCCCGCCCGATCCACTTCTCTCGATTCCATGATCCAACCGCGTTTGTCGACATCTCCGCGACGGGATCTCCCTTAGTCGTCTCCGACGACGGTACTGCCACCATCACGAGTACCATAGGCAATGCCCTCTTTCCACCGGGCGCCATTTCCGTCAGTAACAATGGTGCGATCGTGGCAGGTTCCAACGTGGCGGTCCCGTATACCAACACGCCGCTGCCGAAACTCTCGATGGGCCGAGCGCTCTTTCCATGGTGGGACGATCTCGTCTCCAGCACCGGCGGAGTTTATTGGCAACAGACGCAAGTCAACGGAATCGACACGCTGATTGTCCAGTGGAACCATCGGCCGCACTATCCGAACGTGGGGACTGCCACGTTTCAGTTACAGGTCTTTGGTTCGGGATTCCGGCCTGCCCGCTTCGCGTATCGCGACGTCGATTTCGGCGATCCGGCCCTGAATTCGGGGGCCAGCGCCACGATCGGATATCAGCAAGACGGATCGGTTTTCGGGCAGTTCAGTTACAACACACCGAGCGTCGCCGACGGAGACGTCGTGGATATCTTCTCGACCGACGGGGACGTCTTCCAGTTGTTTGTTCCCGGCGGTGCCACCGTAGAAGTACAAACGACGACTCCGCTGGATGATGCCAACGGTGCGCCGCGGAATACCCTTGACCCTCAGATCAGCGTATTCGATCCGTCCGGAACCTTGATTGCGCTGGATACCAATTCCATGCCGGATGGCAAGAATGCCGCCCTGATGTTCATGGCATCCGTGGAGGGGCATTACCTGGTCGAGGTGTCGAATGAATCTGGGAGCGGTGAGTATACGCTCCATGTCGTAAGCCTGACGATGGGAGACTTTGACGGCGATGGAGACCTGGACGGCGTGGATGTCGATTTGCTCGCCATCGAAATCGCAAGGGGATCACACAACCTGACCTTCGATGTGACGGGGGACCTGGTGGTCGATCAGGACGATCTGGCCGAATGGGTGCTTGACCTCCGCGGAACGCGATTCGGCGATGCCAATCTCGACGGCGAGGTGGACGGACAGGATTTCAATCTCTGGAATGCCCATCGTTTTGCCCCGAATACGACTTGGACCCACGGGGATTTCAATGCGGATGGGATCAGCGACGGCTCCGATTACGGGATCTGGAACGCCAATCGTTTCACGAGCGCAAGTCGGGACAGCGGGATTCCCATTCCATGGAATGCGGGGATGGTTGCCTGGATGCGGGCGGACGACATCAGAACCCGGCCAACCGCACGGAACATTGCTCCGTCAGTGGCCGACGCGGCACTGGAGGCACTCGAGGGATCCGGACCACGGAACCGCCGGTATGCCCTCTGGGAACGGCCATTCCTCCGCCATTTCCGCTAACACCACGTCGTGGACCCGAATCCGAGCCGGCGCCGTTCCTCGTCGTTCAGGCCAATCGCCACGGACTGCCGCGCCCCTCATCCGAACGTCCCACCCAACATCTCCGGTGGACACCAACGGATCTGCAAGCAACCCCCGATTCCATGTTGCCCGATGCCCTTGCGAGTTCTCATTTGCAGTTCCACGGGGCAAGTAGGGAACGAAGGCACTCTGAAACTTGTTGGCATTCCAGATCGCGAAATCCGATCCGTCCACTGCGCCCGTGGCATTAAAATCGCCTGCACACCAACGCGCCACCAGGGTGAATCGATTGCTGTTCCAAATGCCAAAGTCTGAGCCATCAACACTTCCGTCGAGGTTGGCATCCCCCAGAAGGTACGGGACCGAGAGCCCATGCGACTGCGCTGCGATGGTCAGCCACAAATTCCGGTCCGCGAGGTTGACGAGTCCGTTGCGATCCAGGTCAAACAGGGGAAAATTCGTTTGCGCCACAATCTCCGCAATCAGTCCGTCGATGTCCTTACAGGTATACACACCATCATCACTGAAATCTCCGTCCACTACCTGTATGGATGTGGTATCACTCTGCATTCCGGCCGAGGCCTCATTGTCGTGAAAGAACGCGGACGCCTTATTCACGCGGCTGGGAGGTGTGCCTGACGCCGCCATGATGACCTGGTACGTCCATGTCTCGTTACCATCCAACTGGCCGTTCATATTGGCGTCGCCAGAGAACATCACTCCTGGAGCCGCCAATATGTTCACGTCATCCGCAGTCATGACCGGAGTGCCGTTGTCGTCCATCAGTGAATCGACGACGAGCGGATCGGTGCTCGCCATGCTCGTGTTATCCAACAAATAGACAAACTTGACGGCACCACCCGTGTTGGGAATGACGGTCTTGTCCGCTGTGACGGTGACTCCCATCGTCGGAATAACATTCGAATAATCCGTCGTGGTGGCATCCGTGTCGGTCGTGTCAGACGTCTCGTCGTCTCGTGCCAATGCCAACACACGACTAATGAACTGCTGACCCACATTGCCAATGGGAACCGTCACTGCCAGCTGATATGTCCAGGTCTCCCCTGCATCGATGAGCCCATTCGCATTGGTATCACCACCCACCAAGGTACCCAGCGCCACGATGTTGAGGTCGTCGGCAACGTTTCCGGTTGAGCCATTGTCATCCACCAAACTCACGAGAACGAGCGGATCGGATGCGGCTGGGCTATTGTTCACGAGCGTGTATGTGAATGTGACCACGGGATTGCCCACGCCTCCCTCGGGAACCGACGTGGCACTGGCCGACTTGGTGACACCAAGGTTGGGCAATACGTTTTCATAGACCACGCTCGCTGTCGCCAGGCCGGATGCCTGAATGCCCTCATCGTCGACCGCCACAACGGTAATCGAATTGGTCAACTGAATACCCGCGTTGGCCGCCGGCAGTGTCACGAGGACCTCGAAGCTGCACGTGGCGCCAGGTGCCAGGACCGTTCCCACCTGGCAATCTGCATCGCCCGTCAGGGGGCCCAGCAGGCTGTCGGCCAGGGCCGTGATCGAGATTGGGTCGGTACTGGCAGGTGAGCTGTTCGTCACCTGGAACGTATACGTCACGTCGTGGCTACCCACACCCCCTTCCGAGACCGCCGTCGGGACCACGTCCTTCGTCACTTGTATGACAGGGGCCACGTCCGTGTAGGTCACCGTCGCGTCGTCATCGTCACTGACCGAATTGTTCTCGTCGTCCGTCGCCGTCGCCGTAAACAGATTGACAACACTGGTACCCGCGTTGGCCGCCGGCAGCGTCGCGAGGACCTCGAAGCTGCACGCGGCGCCAGGTGCCAGGACCGTTCCCACCTGGCAGTCCGCATCGCCTGCCAGCGGGCCCAGCAGACTGTCGGCCAGGGCCGTGATCGAGATTGGGTCGGTACTGGCAGGTGAGCTGTTCGTCACCTGGAACGTATACGTCACGTCGTGGCTACCGACACCCCCTTCCGAGACCGCCGTCGGGATCACGTCCTTCGTCACTTGTATGGCGGGGGCCACGTCCGTGTAGGTCACCGTCGCGTCGTCATCGTCACTGACCGAATTGTTCTCGTCGTCCGTCGCCGTCGCCGTAAACAGATTGACAACACTGGCACCCGCGTTGGCCGCCGGCAGCGTCACGAGGACCTCGAAGCTGCACGCGGCGCCAGGTGCCAGGACCGTTCCTACCTGGCAATCTGCATCGCCCGTCAGCGGGCCCAGCACGCTGTCCACCAGACTCGTGATCGTCAGCGGGTCGGTACTGGCCGGTGAACTGTTCGTCACCTGGTACGTGTACGTCACGTCGTGGCTTCCCACGCCCCCTTCCGAGACCGCCGTCGGAACCACGTCCTTCGTCACTTGTATGGCGGGGGCCACGTCCGTATAGGTCACCGTGACGTCGTCATCGTCGCTGACCGAATTGTTCTCGTCATCGGTCGCTGTTGCCGTGAAGAGATTGACGACACTGGTCCCCGCATTGGCCGCGGGAAGCGTTACCAGGACTTCAAAGCTGCATGAGGCACCTGGTGCCAGGACCGTTCCCACCTGGCAGTCCACGTCACCCGCCAGCGGGCCCAGCAGGCTGTCGGCCAGGGCCGTGATCGAGATTGGGTCGGTACTGGCAGGTGAACTGTTCGTCACCTGGAACGTATACGTCACGTCGTGGCTACCCACACCCCCTTCCGAGACCGCCGTCGGAACCACGTCCTTCGTCACTTGTATGGCGGGGGCCACGTCCGTGTAGGTCACCGTCGCGTCGTCATCGTCACTGACCGAATTGTTCTCGTCGTCCGTCGCCGTGGCCGTAAACAGATTGACAACACTGGCACCCGCGTTGGCCGCCGGCAGCGTCACGAGGACCTCGAAGCTGCACGTGGCGCCAGGTGCCAGGACCGTTCCCACCTGGCAGTCCGCATCGCCTGCCAGCGGGCCCAATATGCTGTCGTCGAGGTTGGTCAGGGTCACGGGATCGGAGAGCATGCCACCGCCATCCGTCTCCGGACTGGTATTCGTGAGTAAGTACGAATAGGTGACATCCGTCCCGGTGACCCCTTCCATGATCGTGGTCGGATCAACCGTCGTGACGACTTCAATCGAGGGGTTCATCCCGCCGAAGAGGACGCGTCTGTCTTCCAGGACTTCGAGATGAAGTGCCTTGGCGAGTCCGCGGTAGGGTCGGCGAGAGCACTGGTACTGCATTACGTGATCTCATGGCAGCGGACGCCGTCCTGAGGATGAGGCTGGCCTCCTTGGTGGGCGGCAGACCGGATTATAGCTGACACCGCGTTTGGAGCAAAGATTTCGGTTGTGACTATTAACGTGTATGGGAACGGCGCCATACACCGGGCGATTCGGAAATTTCCGGAAAGCACCAATGGGTTTACCGCTCGGGGAACTCGTGTGGACGTAGGCTTTGAATGAAATGCGATATCCCCATCCACACGTACGCGGGACGAGGTCTCATGTACCACGGTGAAACTCCCGTCGACGACTCGTTCTCTCTGGAAGAGCTTCAGCGCCGGTGCCTGGGAAACTTGGAATTGGTGGAAAGGGTCTTGGCGGCGTTCAAGGATGGCTTTGAGGATGAATTGCTGGCATTGCAGTCGGCAGTTGGGCAGGCAAGCCAAACCGACATTGCTCGCCTAGCGCATCGAATGAAGGGGTCGTGCAGCAATGTCGCAGCTCGGGGCCTGGGAGACTGTGCTGCGCGCATCGAGGAGATGGCACGGTCGGGGCAGGCTCAGGACGTCGGCGTGCTGATCGAGTCGCTGACCGAGGAGTGGAGGCGATTTCACAAAGCCACGTCCGCTGGCCTCCCTGCCAATACCTGTTCCTCCAACTGATGCAATCCGGGGTGAAGGGACCGAGAGATGCGGATACTTGTCGTGGACGATGATCCCACGATCGCACTATCTCTCGAGGGATGTCTCCGACTGATGGGACATGACGTGTCGTTGGCTTACAACGGCAGGCAGGCGCTGGAGCTCATTCGGGGTGGTGAGTTTCGCGCCATCATTACCGATTGGGAGATGCCCGAACTGAATGGTCCAGACCTATGCCGCAAGATTCGCCAGAGACAGCTTTCCTCGTATATCTACGTCATCTTGCTGACAGGTCGCAGCGAGCACGCGGACTTGATCGCCGGCTTGGAGGCGGGGGCCGACGACTTTCTTACGAAACCCTTTGAGCCCGAAGAGTTGCGCGTTCGATTGCGGGCAGCAGAACGAATACTCGGACTGGAGAGTCGGGACCTGGTCATCTTCTCCTTAGCTCGTCTGGCAGAATCACGCGACTCGGACACCGGGGCGCATCTGGAGCGGATTCGCGAGTACTGCCGTATTCTGGCAGACCAACTTGTCGGCAAGCCTGGTTACGGCCAGGAGATCGACGCGGATTACGTTCAGACGATTTATCTCACCAGTCCCTTGCACGACATTGGGAAAGTTGGAATTCCCGATTCCATCCTGCGGAAGCCCGGCCGTTTGGAACCGCATGAATTCGAGATCATGAAGCAGCATGCGGAGATCGGGCGAGAGACCTTGGAGGCAGCCTTGAAGGCCTATCCCACGGCTGGTTTCTTGCAGGTCGCTCGGGACATTGCCTGGACGCACCACGAACGTTTCGACGGCAGTGGCTATCCGCGCGGGTTACGTGGAGCGGAGATCCCGCTGTGTGGCCGAATTGTGGCGGTCGCGGACGTCTATGATGCCTTGACTTCGAAACGTTCGTACAAACCGGCCCTCGAACACGAAGTGGCTCGATGTGAGATCGTAGGGGGTTACGGAACGGCGTTTGATCCCCGGATGGTAGACGCTTTCCTGGAGCGAGAGGCCGACTTCATCGCCACGAATCGCCGGTTCTCGACTGGTCCCTGCGAGGAAGCTGGACACACGTCCGACGGCGAACTCTCTTCGGCGTTCGTGCTCGCGAAGGTCTGACCCGTTCTCGCGCGAGTCGCACACGCGTGGAGCGTGTACCACGCCGTGTTTCCCAGACGCAAATGGCGAAACAATCGCTACGGTCATGCGCGATGCGCTTTAGTAGTCGGCAGGTTCGACCGCCATGTTGCCCATTCCCACAGGCACCGGAAGGCACGCGTGGGCATCGTCGACGCGCGTCGGGGCATCGTGAGGCACCGTCGCTTCGAAATTCATGATGATGCCGGTCTCATCACGGACGAGCCGCAGTTGGGCGTCGTCGAAGCCAGCCTTGATCAAGAGCCGATGGCAATCGGATTCGCGACGTTCCAGGAAATACCAATCCACGAACCACTGGTACTCGCAGGCGTCGTAACCAATCCCATCCTTGAACGAAAGGAGCGCGACGCCTCCTGGTTTGAGCGTCCCGCGTAGCCCGCTCAACATCGGAATCAGGTGCTTGTCGGGAATATAGTCGAGCAGTCCGATGCTGTAGATAATATCGGCCCTGCCAAATCGTGCCACGTTCCCCTTGGTGGATCGCATGCGCAGCGCATTGTAGTCATTGAACTGCAGGTGGACCTGCGCGTGGGGTGTGGCGGTCCACCGTTCTTGGACGAATGCCAGCGCGGCGGGATCAGTGTCGATGCAATGGATCGTGACATGGCGCCCGTTCGGATGCAGTTCCAAACCGGCAAACAGTTCTCGACAGGGCCCACTGGCCACATTCAGCACCGTCAGGTCGCCCTCGCGTTCGATAGCCTGGCGATTGAGGAATTGCCGGGCGGCTCGCATGCGCGCGGGGACCGCCAGCCCCAGATCGGAATGGAGAAAATACAGGTCGAGATAGCCTCCCATACCCCGGGACTTCGGCTGGCCGTCATAGATGGCCGTCAGGAGTTCAAAATCGCCGGGGTAGCCTCTCGGTTTCGCCTTGGCCCGCTGCATGAACCAACTCCGGTCGAACCACGGTGCGATGGCTTGCTGAAAGAAGCTCTGGTATTCACGGATACGTCGGCCGTCTGCCAGTCGCAGCTGAAACAAGCGGCACTTCCGTGACATGGTGCGGATGGACTGCGTCAGCTCGTGAAACACCTCATCTCGCGTCGGGGCCGCCTGATCGCCCAGCTTCCACTGCAGGCGATCCAGGAGACCGGTGAACGCCTGCACTTCGTCGAGAAAGTCTCGTTCGGCTGGAACGATCGATTGAATCATGACATGGCCCTTTGTTTGACTGACATGCAATTTGTCTCTGCTGGAAGACGGGTCGATTGTAAAAAGCTTCATGACGCTGCAGACGACAATTCTCTGAAGAATTTGCCAAGTTGTGGGCCGATTGTGTCGGTTGTGCGGACCGCGAAAACTGCGCTGCCGCTCTAAGGCGTGTCGGCAGATCAATCCATGTTGCGTGTCGTCGAAGCGCAGCGTTCCTGCGGGTCGACAGGCCCGAAAAGAAGGGTGCTTCAAGCTAGATTTAGGCATGAGGCCACCTCCCCCATCCTCGCCGCCCAGCACCTCGCCGATTCCACCGGAACTGGTCACGGCCCTGGGCCATCGCTACACGGTCGTGCGGCCGAACCTGGTTCGTGAGGATGCCACCGAGGCCCTGGCACTCGACGTCGATAGCGGTGCGCAGGTCCTGGCTCGCTTGATTCCCAGTCGTCTGGTGACGGCCGCCCTGCGGATGCGGTTGACGCACGATGCAACGCGTCTGCGCGGTGAATCGTGCCCTCATGTGCAGTCACTTCTGGATTTTTCTGAAAACGAATCTGGCCTGCTCTTCATCTGGGAATGCGTGGAGGGAACAACGCTCCAGACGAAACTTGCGAGCGGCAAGCTGCCGCTGGACGAAGCCCTGGTGCTGGCGCGCTCGCTCTTCGTTGGCCTCGATTTCTACCATCAACGCGGCGTCCGGCACGGTAATCTCCAGGCGGCGAATCTTGTGCATAGCCAGGAGGGCTGGAAGATCGTGAATTTTGGGACGGCTCGGGCCTTTGACCACGCTGGCCAAGAGGAGGTCGACCAGGTGGCACGGGCCTGTTATCTATCTCCCGAACAATCGGGTTCCATCCCTCACGACGTCGGGGACCCGGCGGATCTCTATTCCGCCGGTGTGGTGCTGTACGAAAGCCTCTCCGGAGAATTGCCGTTTCGCGGCCGCACCGTGGGAGACGTCCTGTTTGCCCACATGACCAGAGCCGTTCCAGACCTTGCCGCCCTGGGTATCCCCACAGCGATCCATGGTGTTGTCCAAAAACTGCTTTGCAAGGATCCTCGCGATCGCTATCAGCTGGCCGCTTCGGTGGTATCCGACCTCGACAAGATCCGCACGGCATTGCGCCGGGGAGAAGCGGATCCACGTATTCCACTGGGGCGTCAAGACCGTCGGCAGCCTCTGCGCGAAGCTGCCTTTGTTGGACGGGACTCGGAACTGGGACATCTCGGCGATCACGTGGCGATGACGCTGGAAGGCCGGGGCGGGCTCGTCACCTTGGATTGCGAGTCCGGAGGGGGCAAGTCGCGTCTGCTGTTGGAAGCGGCGCGCCGGGCCACGCAGAGCGGTACCTGGGTCCTCTGGGGCTGCGGCGCGCAGGATGTCGCTCTGCGACCTTTGCGATTGCTGGATGGCGTCTTTCAAGGCCTGGAAGATGCCTGTGCCGGCAACCCGAAGCTGCGAGATACGATCCTGGCAGGTTTGGATCCCGCCGAGCGAGCTGCCTTGGCAACGCTCCCGGGACTGCAGCGGGCCCTGGGAATTGCCGCGGCACCCACGCGTGATCTACCCGACGAATTCGGCGAACAGCTACTGCTGCGTGGACTCACGTCGCTCATCCTGGCCCTGGGCGAACCAGACCGCGCCGCAGCGGTATTCCTGGACGATTGCCAATGGTGCGACGACCTTACATGGAAGTTTCTGCGACACTGGAGTCGGGAATCGTACAGGCGCGCGAGCGAGGGGTGCTGCCACGTGGCCGTGATGGCCGCGTTCCGCAGGGAAGAGGTCAATGCCACGCATCCCCTGCGGACCTTAATCCCCGTGTTCCACTTGGCACTCCGTCCTCTGGGGTCGGCCGATCTGGCCCAAATCGTCCAATCGATGGCCGATGAACTGCCCGACGACGCGGTCGAACTGGTCATCGACCTTGCGCAGGGCAGCCCGTTCATGGCCTCGGCGGTTCTACGAGGAATGGTGGAATCGGGCGCCCTGACGCGTGAATCGGCGGGCTGGCGCGTGGATCGCGAAAAGCAATCGGAATGGCAGTCGTCGCGAGACGCGGCCACTTCCTTGAGCCGCCGTATCGATCTGCTCGAACCGACGACCGTCGATCTGTTGGCCTACGGTGCCTTGCTGGGTAAGGAATTCAATCTCGACACCGTGGCGGCGGTGACTCACATGCCCGCAGCCGATGTGATTCGAAGGTTGGACGAAGCGCGACAGCGGCACCTGGTCTGGATCCGCCCCAGCGAATCCCGTTACGTCTTCGTGCACGATCAGGTTCGCAGTGCCTTTCTGGATCGCTGGGATACTCGCGCGAGCCAGGTCGCGCACCAAAAGGTGGGCGATTATCTCGAGGTCCATGCCAGCCACGAGGCGGCGGAAATCGCCTTTCATTTCGACGCGGCAGGGCAACCGGAGCGCGCCATGCCGTTCGCCATGCTGGCTGCGGAACGCTTCCGACATCAGCACGCGTTCGAAATGGCGGAGCAGCAGTACCGCATTGCCAATCGAGCCGCCGCAGACGCAGAGACGCGTTTCCGCATCCTGGACGGGCTTGGCGACATGGTTGCGTCGAGCGGTCGGTATCAAGAAGCAATCGAGCTTTTTGAAGCGGCGGAGCAACAGGCACGCAGCGACTTTCACCGCGCATCGATACGCGGAAAACTTGCCGCCCTGGCCTTCAAGCGGGGCGATATGGAAGCGGCGATCCGCGACTATGAACACTCCCTGCAAGTCCTGGGGATTCAGCTCCCCACGTCGGGATGGCACGTCGCGCTGAGCTTGACCTGGGAGGTCCTGGTCCAAGTTGGCCATACCCTCTTTCCCTCGCTGACGCTCCACCGGCGACGACGCCCGGCGCGACCCGACGAGCGGCTTGTCTTGCGGATGTTCAGCGGTCTGGCCCACGGATGCTGGTATGCCCGCAGCAAGTCGCTGGCCTTCCTCTACCATCTCCGCGGTTTGAACCGGGCGGAACGCCTGCGGCCGACCAGTGAACTTGCACAGTCCTATGCCGAGCACGCCCCGGGCATGACCCTGGTCGGTTATTTCTCGCGTGCGTTGGCCTACGCAGAGAAGTCGTTTCGCATCCGCGAATCCAACCATGACCTGTGGGGGCAGGCCCACTCCCTGCATTACCATGGATGTGTTCTCTACGCTGCCTCCCGATTTCAGGAATGCATGGAAAAGTGTCGGCGCGCGGTCCCCTTGCTCGAACGGATGGGGGACTATTGGCAGGTCCATATCGCGCGCTATCAAGTCGCCGCTTCGCACTTGCACCTCGGCGACCTGGAGGCGGCCTGCCGAGAGGCAGAAACAAACTACCGGTCCGGAATTGACCTGGGGGATGAACAGGCATCCGGGATCATCCTGGACGTCTGGGTTCGAGCGGCCGAGGGTCGACTTCCTCCAGAGATCCTGGACCGCGAACTCCGCCGGCCTCGTCACGATGTCCAGGGACAGTGCCAGGTCTACCTGGCCGCCGGCATTGCAAGGCTCTTTGAGGGGCAGATTCAACAAGCCATCCAGTGGATGGAACAGGCAATTCGCTCAGCCGAACAAGCGGGAATCCACAATGCGTACACGACGCCCCTGTACTCCTGGCTGGCCACCGCGCTCCGGAAACAGGTCGAGCAGCACGACGGACGAACGCCATCCACGCGCCGGCCCTTGATGAAACGGGCATTGCAGGCTGCACGACGTGCCATCCGTACGAGTTTCATATTCCGCAACGACCTTCCCCAGGCATACCGCGAATACGCCCTACTGCAATCCATGTGCGGTTGGCGGCGACGTGCACGACGCAATTTTGAAAAGAGTCTCGCCCTGGCGGAAGCCACTCAGGCCTCCTACCAAAAAGCGTTGACGCTGGTGGAAATGGGGCGCATCGGACGGGAGTTCGGCTGGGAGGACGCGAGCCGCAAACTGCACCAGGGTACAAGTCGCCTACAGCGATTCGCACCGGCGACGCGCGCCGTCCACGGCGACCAGGAAGTGGACGTGGCCCCGCGAGAAACGCTCTCCTTGGCCGATCGATTCGACACGGTCCTCGATGCCGGTCGACGGATCGCCGCCGCCGTAGCGGAACCTGCCATCTTTGAGGAAACACGCCAGGCCGCGCTGCGGTTGCTCCGCGCCGAGCAATGCGGAATCTTCCGCGTCCAAATGCAGAACGGCGTCCTCTGCTGTGAACCGGTCGAGACTCAACCTTGGCACGACGTGGACATGGGACTCGTCCGAACGTCGATCGAAACGGGCGAAGTCGCGGTATCCGAAGGAGAGCAAGCCTTGGCGCGGTTGCCCGAACTGGCGGTAGGGCGGCAAGGATCGAGCCTCTCGGTTCCCATCCGTGTCCTGAACCAGATCAACGCCTGCCTGTACGTGGTCCATCGCCACGTTTCCGGGGTCTTCGGCGCGGATGAACGACGATTGGCAGCCTTCGTGGCCGCGATTGCTGGTGCCGCATGCGAAAGCGCTTCGGCCTTTCGAGAACTGCAAGCCTTGAATGAGAGCCTGGAAGAACGAGTCGCGGAGAGAACGGCGGCCGCCGAAACGGCCAGCCGTTTCAAGAGCCAGTTCCTCGCCTCCATGGGACATGAGATCCGATCCCCCATGAATGGCATCTTGGGCATGGCGGAACTGGCGCTCTCCACGGAGCTCACCAGCGCCCAACGAGGCTACTTGAACACGGTGAAACGATCGGGCGAAGCACTGCTCACCCTGCTGAACGATCTGCTCGATTTGTCCAAGATCGAGGCCGGTAAGATGGAACTCGAGTCGATCGAGTTCCCGGTGCAAGAGGTAATCCAGGACGCAACCGCATTGATGGCAGCCGCAGCGGCTCAAAAGGGTCTGGAGCTCATCCTCGACATGGCGCCGGATGTTCCGCGTTGCATCTGCGGGGATCCCAATCGACTCCGCCAGGTTCTCACGAACCTGCTCGGCACTGCCGTCAAGTTCACCCACCAGGGTGTAGTTCGCGGCTCCGTACAAGGCCACGTGCCGCCGGAAGGCCTTGCTGAACTGCACATCGCCGTCAGCGATACCGGTATCGGCATCGATCCCTCACAGATAGGTCACGTCTTCGAGGCGTTCCGCCAAAGCGACAGCTCGATGACCCGTCGCTTCGGAGGCACGGGGCTGGGACTCTCCATTTCCCTACAACTCGTAGAATTGATGGGGGGACGCATCTGGGCAGAAAGCACACCCCATCAGGGAAGTACATTTCACTGTGTACTGCCCATGACGGTGGCACACCCGGCACCGCCTCAGGACCCGCACCTGCTCGCAGGAGTCGTCCTGACACTCATCAGCGACTGCGATTCCCACGCCGCCATGTTGGAGTCCCTATTGCAGGACCATGGCGCGACCGTCCAAAGGCAGCAGCACGCGCATTGGAGGGAGGCACTTGCCAGCTTTCCGAGCGACGGCGGGTCGCTCCTGTTGCTGGACTATCGGCCGGGCGATGTGCTGGCGGCTTCGCTCGCGCCCGCAGTACGCCAAGCCCTCGAAGCCCGTGGTCTGGCGGCTGTGGCGCTGTGTCCTGCCGACCGCAATTCCTACGACTTGCAAACCGCTTTTCCATTTTTCGTGCTGAAACCTTGCGGCCGAACCCAGCTTCTGGATGTGGTACAGCAAGCCCTGGGGCATTCGCGCACGCTGCCGCTCGTGATACCCGAGGGAACCCGCGACAACGCACCCATTCGGACAATCCTGCTGGCCGATGATAGCGACGTCAATCAGGAAGTGGCCAAGGGCCTCTTGGAACTGCGATCCCACCGAGTCCGCTGTGTGTCCAATGGTAGGCAGGCGCTGTCGGCACTTGAGAGTGAATCGTTTGACGTCGTGCTGATGGACGTGGAGATGCCCGAGATGGACGGCCTGGAGGCTGCCGCCCGGATCCGGGCCCATGAGCAGTCCACCGGCGGGCGGATTCCGATCTTCGCCATGACCGCCCGGTCCGCCAGCGAGTTCAGTCCCGCAGAGCAAGCCTGCTTTGACGGCTACATTCCCAAACCGATTCAGCCCGACGTCCTGTTCCAGGTAGTCGAGGCCCTGGTGGCCTGCGCAACCGACGAGGATCCGGTCACCGAGACGCAGAAGCCCACTCCGAACTGCCTTCCCGATGTCCCTGCCGGATCGCGATAGCGTCGAGCTCTCCTGGTGTTGCCTGCCAATCGGGATCCCCCATTCGCCGCAGTCGCAACCCGCGACTGGTGCCGGGCCGAACCGACTCCCATCCCGGTTTCTCGGACACCGATCGCGGGCCTCTCGCCATATCGGTTTGCCCCATGCCCTGACGGACGACTGTTCCGTATCGCGACAGTACGGCATCGACCTGCGAATCGCGCAGCGTCCACGCATCGCCACCGGCCCGTCGTGCCACGGCTAAGGAGGTGTGGGGGACCGACGCCACGGACAGGCCCAGCGCGGGTGCGGACCGCAACGCGCTGGTGAACTTGTTCGAGTTCCAAATGCCGAAGTCCCCCCCATCCGTGACTCCGTCTGCGTTGAAGTCTCCGCCACACCAGCCCGTATCGATCGTGAACTTGTTGGAATTCCAAATACTGAAGTCGCTGCCATCGACCAGGCCATCCAGGTTCGCGTCTCCCGGAAGAAACGGATTGCCGGATGGCAGGTTGTTCGCCCCTGCGATCGAAAGCCAGACCCCCAGGTCGGCAGTATTCAGCAGGCCATTGTGGTCGAGATCATAGTCCAGGTCTCCGGACTGTCCCGCGATGTTGGCGACCAGATCATCGACATCGAGACAATCGAAGTTTCCGTCATGGTTGAAATCGCCATCCTGGAAAGGTGCGATGGAACGGATACGGAGGACCCTTGCGCCTGCCTCAATGGGGGATTGAGCATTCACATCCTTGTACAGATCGGTGAAATAGAGCCCGTCGGGACCGGCCGTCAGCCCCGCGACAGTGGCCCTGCCGGGCCCCACGTATTCCACGAGAGAGGTCGGTCCTTCAATGACGTTGCCATCGGCGTCCAACTGGAATTCAACAATCCGCTTGCCTTGAGACTGCGGGCCCTGGGCATACGTCGGACCTGACTCACTGACAAACGCATGACCGTATTTCTCGACGGGGAATTGGCTCCCGCCGAGCGTCTCCGGCTGGATGAACGCGATATTCACCGGCGCGTGGGCCGGATTCCAATTGTAGATGGCATTCGTCTGCATGGACGCATCGGATCCATTCCACCCATAGTTTGCGCCGCGATCGACACGGGCCATTCGGTCTACACTGGGCCCGTTCTCGACTTCGTAATGGCGGCCGTCGGACGCGCGCCAGGCTCCGCCGAATGGATTGCGAAAGCCATACGCGAACACGTAATCACGAGCATTGATTCCGTTGGAGGCGTCAAACAATGGATTGTCGCTGGGAGCCGTACCATCCAGATTCATCCGCAAGATCTTGCCGCGATACGAATTCAAGTTCAGGGCGGTGCTTGCATCAAATCCGTCTCCATTGTGAACGTACAACTTGCCGTCCGGCCCGATGGTGACATTGGAAATCTGATGGGATTGGCCTTGGCTCTCGCCTACCATGTCCCGAATGACGGTCTGGGTGGCTGCCGTCAGACCCCCGTCGTTGCTGCTGAACCGCAACACTTGCGGATGGTGCTCACCACCCGCCATCCCATCGGTGTCGGTAACACGGGTGACAAAGACGTCACCGGTGGCTGGATCGACCACAATCCCTGTCAGCCCTTGTTCGCCGGACCCAGGAAAATTACCGGTCGGATCGAAATTCAAGAGTCCCGTTGCATAATCCGAAATCTCTCCGTCATTCGTCACGACCTTGATCGCGCCATACAGCTCTGTCACGTAGAACTTGGGATCCCCGGGCTGAGAGCCGGGGTTGGGCACGAAGGCCACATTCACCGGCAGCTGCAGGCCTTCCGCCACAACCTCCACGACGAAACCGGGCTGCGTCGCCACAAAATTCGACGTCGCTTGGGAACTGCGAGCCAGCTGGCTGAAGTTCGGCTCGGTCTGGCTGGCCAGACCGTAGTAGGTGGATCCGTCGAGCGCAACCCAAAGGTAAAGATCTTCTCCAGCTTCCAGGTCGATCGCGGGGAGATATACCGTGTGCTCGAGTCCATCGTCGTCCGTGAAGGTAAGGTCGGACAGACCCAACATCAGTCCGAGGGTACCTCCCGAGACGACGACTCGGACATCGACGTGCTCCATCAACGCATCGGGATTGGTCACCAGATTACCGGCCAGATCACTCCCCTCGACCCTCAAGAGCAATTCGCCTGCCGCCGATTCCAATCGCAAGGCAGGGTTTTCGGGCGTCTGCGCCAACTCGCCGAAAAACTGAACCTCCGCCAGCTGCATCGAATTGGCCGAGGCCGCGTTCCGCACCGTGGGGAAGACCATGCGGTAGGACTGATAGGCCACGGAGTTGGCTACAGCCACTACGGGACCTAACGTATTGCGGGCCGTGGGGAGTGCCACTCCGCCGGATCCGATCAGCGTCCAGTTTTCCTGGGAGCCATTGCTGTTATCGGTGCTGACGATCGGGTCATTCGTGCCATAAAGCTGCCAGGATGCCGGATCCCGCTCGCTGGCGTCATTTGCCGTGGTGATCTGGAAACTCTGTACGACGGACAGACCGCCTGCTGGCGTCACAATGAATCCCGAATTGAGTTCGCCAAAATTGAGATACTTGTTCAACGTGCGATCAATGGCGTTGGGAGGTGACTCCACTCCGGGATACGAACTGTTGCCATCCGTATCGATGGCGATGATGGGCCGTCCTGGCGAGAGGAGTGGACCGTCCGCCTGCTCACCAAAAAACTGGATCTCCGCAAACTGCATCGAGTTCGCTTCCCCTGCATTCTTCACGCCCGTAATGACCATGCGATACGAGGCATAGCCCGTGTTGCCGTCCACCGGTACGCCTGGCCCCGGCGTATTACGAGCCGAAGGAAGAGAAACGGAACCCGAGTCGATCAGCGTCCACGTTTCCAGGGTGCCCGTACTGTTGTCGGTGCTGGCGATCGGCTCGTTGGTGCCATACAGCTGCCATGACGTCGGATCCCGTTCCTCGGCATCATTGGCCGTCGTCATCTGAAAACTGTGAATGACGGACGGTCCGCTGCCGGGCGTGACGATGAACCCCGAATTCAGTTCCCCAAAATTCAGGTACTTGGCCAGGGTCCGGTCGATGGCCAGTTGCGGGGACTCATTGCCTGGATAGGAGCTGTTGCCGTCGGTATCGATGGCAATGATGGGATCGCTCTGCGACAGGATTTCGCCCGAGGCGGGTAACTCCACCGGAACCCCGGACAGCTGTATCCAGGTGGGAGGCGGAACATCGGCGACATCTTCCATCCGTAACGGGAATACGGTCGACGCCGCGCCGGTGGCAAAGAGCCGCGTTGCATCGGCACTGGTCATCCCGGTGCTGTCTCGGAATCGAACCCGCAGTTCGTAGTCCGTGTTGGGCAGCATATCCATCCGCCCTGCATGCGAGTTCTCGAAGAATCCATCACCGAGATGGGTGTGCAGCCGCTCGACTCCCTCGATGCCGAGTGTGAACCAGACACGCTCGGCCCCTCCTCCGGCGGTCCAGATCTCCCAATCCGTGGAACGATGAGAATGGCCGTCCGGATCGGAAAAGCCGATGGCCTCCATGTGGACGTCGCTGGGATTCAGATGGCCGGCATCGATGGCCGGCTCCGTCACGGTGGGTGTCGCAGGGGCCGCATTGGGTGGAGACGCCACCCCCTGGATGTGAAGGTAATTGATCCGTGTCGCCATCTCGGCCGAGTTTCCGGGGCTCAAGGTGAGTCGCCCGTCGCTGACCGTTACCTGCTGGGTCCTTGCGCGAAACTGATTGGCCGCCAGCGATTCGCCAGTCCAAAAATCGACCCCTTCCACGATCAGCCGGTGGACACTGGCGTTGGCAGGGTCACCGATCGACGCCGTGACCTCGTAGGTTCCGTTGGCCAGCTGGAACTCCCAGTTCTGAAACTGGTGGAACGCAATGACCGTATCGAGTCGCTGGTCCGGCTGGATGCCCCGTTCGTGGACCGTATTCGTGTGACTGGTGGACCATCCATAAACCAGGCCATTTCCGCGATTGCCAAACGTCTGCCCCGAGTCCACCAGGTAGCGATTCGGTATGGCAGCTCCGGCAGGCTGAAAATTGACGAGATAGGTATCGGCCGCCAGGGGTAACCGAACCTCCAGCGTCTCAAGACCCAGGTACCGGTGGCCGCGCCGGCGACGCATCGTTCTCCTGGGATGTAGTTCCTTTGGGGAACAGGAACTGGGGGCAAAATCACGACGCGGCAAGAGGTTGAAATCTGACGACAACATGCGGAGAATCCCTGGTCTTCTAGATGCCTTCCGGCGCTGCAAAAACCCGTGCGATGGCCGCAGGCCTTCCCATGCCGCGGGGCTGGGTACGCTCCGCTCCCGCCAGTCGACGCCATTTCGGCACCGAGTGCGAATCCTTTTGCCCCCTCTCACCAGAGGCCATTATGCGTAACGACTCGATGCGACGCAAATGATTGGCAAGGCAGGATGCCACCCATGTACACGACCTAGCGGGATCGGCCAGGAAAAATCGGGTGAACCAGTGCTTATCCGAAGACCATGTTGTGTCTTCCGATCGAGGCATGCCGGGATCCGCTCGACTTCTGGAATTCGAATTCGCTATCTGCCATTTAGGGGCGGCGGATGAGATAGTAGAAGACGGGCGTGAAGGCCAATCCAAAGAGGGTCACGCCCAGCATGCCGCTGGCCACGGCGACGCCGAGGGCGTTCCGCATTTCGGCGCCGGCACCGACGCCCAGCACCAGTGGCAGGACCCCCAGGATAAAGGCCAACGACGTCATCAGGATGGGTCGCAGGCGGACGCGGCTCGCTTCCACAGCGGCGTCCTTGGCTCCCATCCCCTCCCGCTGCCGCTCCCTGGCGAATTCTACCACCAGGATGGCGTTCTTGGCGGCCATGGCGATCAATACGATCAAGCCAATCTGCGTGAAGATGTTGTTGTCGCTCCGCCAGAGCATCACGCCGCCGAGCGCTGACAACAGGCACATCGGCACGATCAGGATGATCGAGAAAGGCAGGGACCAGCTTTCATACTGTGCGGCGAGTACCAGGAATACGAACAGGACTCCCAGTGGGAACACGAGTCTTGTCAGTAAGTCCTTGCTGGCGAGCACCTCTTGCAGGGACAGTTCGGTCCAAGCATAGCTCATGGTGCTTGGCAGCCGTTCCTTGGCAAGTTGCTCCATGGTGCGAATCGCCGTCATCGATCCAAAGCCGGGAAGCGCGGCGCCGTTGATTTCCGCTGAGGGATAGAGATTGAAACGATTCACAAAGGCAGGCCCCGCCACTTCCCGAACCTGGACCAGGGTACTGAGAGGAACCATTGTTCCTGCGGCGTTGCGCACGCGGAGTCGACCAATATCGCCGATTCGCTGGCGAAATGACGTGTCGGCCTGAACATTGACCTGCCAATTGCGACCAAAGGCAGTGAAGTCGTTGACATAGGTGGAACCGAGACAGCTCTGCAGCGTGGTATAGACGTCGCGCAGGGCGACTCCCATCGTCTTGACCTTGGTGCGGTCGACGTCCAAGAAGAGCTGGGGCTGACTGGCGCGAAAAGTAGTGAAACATCCCACGAGACCTGGCTGCGCATTGGCCGCTACTGCCAATTCCTGCACGACTCCCTCCAAGACCTCGAGGCCCGCATCGCCACGGTCCTGGATCTGCATCTTGAAGCCGCCAGTGGTGCCGATCCCTTCCACGGGGGGGGCATTGAGCACCATGACGACCGCCTCTTGTATGATCGCCAGGCGCTCTCGCAGATCGGCCAGTATCGCCTGGGCGTGCAGCCCAGGTTCGTGTTTCCGTGCTTCAAACGGATCGAGCACCACGAACATGCCACCCGAATTACTGAGGTTCACGCCCTGCAGAAGGCTGTAACCTGGAACGGTGACGGTGTGTGCGACGCCGGATACGTCATGTACGATTTGCTCGACACTTGCCATCACTTTCCGAGTCCGCTCCAGGCTGGCACCGTCCGGCAGTTGGACCGCACAGATCAAGTATCCCTTGTCCTGTTCGGGAATGAATCCGATGGGGACGGACCAAAGGGTGCGGCCCGTCAGGGCCAGCAGCCCCAGGTAGACCACCATGGTGATGAACGCGACGCGAACCAGGCCCGCCACCATACGTCCGTACCCCTGGGAGATCGACGCAAACATCGAATTGAACCCGCGAAAGAACCGCCGCAACAGGGGATTAAAGATCCAACTGAGCACTGCTCCCAACGTGGCGGGAACGACCGTTGCCGTCGCCAGGAACGCGACCAGCTTCCAGCGGAGCGCGGTATCGACCGGCGCCGCGTCGCCGTGTCCCGCGACCGTAAGGCCCAACTTGGGCGCGAGCCATGGAATCAGGTAGAAGTACGAAAGGGCACCCAGGAGGACGGCGTAGCCCCACCACGGCAAGGGTGGGGCGTGCGCGTGGTAAGGACCCTCGCGGCCGGGCTTCGCCTTCTCCCCTGACACCCCGTGGGGATCCAACCCCGGCTTGTCACGGGACTGGAAGATCAGGACCGCGCGGGCCGGGCCCATGGTGAGCGCGTTGATGGCGGACAGAAAGGTGGAGGCCGCGATGGTCAGCGCAAACTGGCGATAGAACTGACCGCTGATGCCAGCCACGAAGGCGGTGGGAATGAACACGGAGGCCAGCACCAAGGTCACGGCAATTACCGGCCCCGTAATCTCCGCCATGGCGTGCAACGTCGCTTCCCGCGCCGGCAGCCCCTGGGCCACCCAGCGCTCGATGTTCTCCACGACCATGATGGCGTCGTCCACCACGATGCCAATTGCCAGGACAAGCCCGAACAACGACAGGTTATTCAGTGAGAATCCGAGCAGTGACATGATGAAAAAGGTGCCGGTGAGTGACACGGCCACGTCAATCATGGGCAGCATGGTAATCCGCCAATCCTGCAAGAACAGCAAGACCACCAGGAAAACCAGGAGAAAGGCCTCGAACAGGGTCTTATAGACTTCGTGCACGGATTCTTCGATGAAGAGCGTCGTGTCATAAACGATGCGATAGTCGACTCCGTCCGGAAAGCGGCTTCGAAGCCGCTGCATGGCGGCCTTGACGGCGTCCGCCGTGGCCAGGGCATTGGAACCCGGCAGCTGGAACACGGCCATGGTCGTGCTGGGCTTGCCATCGAGCAGGCTCTCGACCTCGTAGTTCCGTGCCCCAAGTTCCGTTCGGGCCACATCGCGGATTCGAACGGCCTGACCCGTATCGCCCCGTTTGATAATCACATCGCCAAACTCCTCGGCGGAGATCAATCGCCCCTGTGTGTTGATGGGCAGCTCGAATTCGACATCGGGCGGGGAGGGAGACTGGCCCAGGCGGCCGGCCGCCACCTGGACATTCTGGTCCTGAAGTGCTTGTACGACATCGGCGGCCGTCAGATTACGGGCCTCCAGCGCATTCGGATCCAGCCAGATCCGCATGCTGTAATCCCGCGCCCCAAGAAACTGTACGTCTCCCACCCCGTCCACCCGTGATACCTCATCCTTGATTTGGATGGTGGCATAATTGGAAAGGAAGAGTTGATCGCGAGAATTGTCCGGCGACAAAAGGTTGATGGCAAGCACGATGTTGGGGGACATTTTCTTGACGGTCACCCCGTTGCGGCGGACCTCCTCGGGCAGCTTGGCCTCGGCCACGGCAACTCGGTTCTGCACGAGGACTTGTGCAAAGTTGATGTCCGTACCCAACTTGAACGTAACCCGCAGCAACATGGCGCCATCGTTGGTGCAGCGACTTTCCATGTAGAGCATGCCTTCCACGCCGTTGACTTCTTGTTCGATCGGTGAGGCCACCGTATCGGAGACGACTCGGGCATTGGCGCCAGGGTAGATGGCATTGATGGCTATGGTCGGCGGAACGACTTCCGGATACTGAGCGATGGGAAGCCCGATCAGACCAACCAGACCAATCAGGACGATCACGATCGAAAGGACCGTGGCAAAGATGGGGCGATCGACAAAAAAACGGGCCAGCAAGCGTCACCTCGGGGTAGGCTGGCCAGTTGGGACAGGCCCGGGTAGCGCCGTGGGCTGAGGTTCTTCTCCACGCTCGGCGCTGGGGGCGATCGACCGATTCTTCGATTCCCCTTCATTCCAAGCGCGAGGTTCGTCCGGCACACCTGGCATGGGGACTTGCTGTGCGTCGACGGGAATGCCCGGTCGAACTCGTTGCAGGCCATTGACAATCACCCGGTCCTGGGCGCCCAATCCCGCGCCACTTTCGGTCCCCGGCAGGATCTCCCGCAAACCGTCGTAGCGATTTCCCAAAGTAACGTCTCGACGCTGGACCTTCTGATTGGCATCCACGACATACACGTAGGTGCCCGTTTGATCGGTCAATAGGGCCCTCTGGGCGACCAAGAGCGCGGATCGAGGATTTCCTCCCGGCAATCGGACGCGAACGAAGAGCCCCGGCAAGATTCCCCGAATGTTCCCCATCAGTACGGGATTGGCGAACCTTCCCCGCAGTTGCAAGGTACCGGTAGCTGGGTCCACCTGGGTCCCCACGTAGTCAATGACCCCCTCATGAGGAAAGTCCTTCTCGTCCGCCAGCGCAAGCCATACGGGAACGTCGGTCTCCCGCGCGGAGGCAAGCTCTCCTTTGCGGATCATCTCGCGGTACTTCAGCAGCGTCTGTTCATCCACATCGAAGTAACAGTAAATGGGATCCTCACTGATGACGGTCGTCAGGCGAGTCACGTCGGCGGCGACGAGATTCCCTACCGTGACTTCGGCTCGACCAACCCGCCCGGCAATCGGTGACGTGACCCGCGTGAAGTCAAGATTCAGCTGAGCCTGCTCCACCTGTGCCCGAGCCGTTTGTACGGCCGCCGCGCCTTCAGCCTGGTTGCCCGCAATCAGATCATATTCCTCCTTGCTGATGGTATTCGTCGGTAAGAGCCGCTTCGCGCGGGCGAAATCGGCGTCCTGGCGCTGCAGCTGGGCTTGGGCTCTGGCCAATTCTCCCTGCGCAACTTCCAGTGCGGCCTGGTAAGGGCGGGGATCGATTTCGCACAATACTTCACCTTGTTCGACCTCCTCACCCTCCGAGAAATGGAATTCCAACAGATATCCACTGACACGGGCACGAACCTCGACATATTCGACGGCCTGCGTGCGGCCGGTCGTCTCCGAGTAATCGCGGACACTCATGGTCAGTGGATAGCTGACCGTGACGATCGGTGGAGGTAGCTGAGGAGCTGCCTCGGGTTGCCGCAGACAACCCGAGGCCAGGGAAAGCACTCCGATCCCGACCCATCGATTCAACACAGCAATCTTCCGTGGAAACGTCCCCGAAATCGGTCAGGACTCAGTACGAACGAATCGGCCGCGACACCAAGCCCTGGGGGACTCTTGGTATAACCGTCCGGCAGACGATCCAACAGAGGTGATGGCCCCTCGCGGATCCACGATGCACCGACTACCGAGCGTGAGATTTCTTCGAGCGGCTTTGGCGGTGGGGTGGGGTCGGAGCCAACTTCCCCAACTTTGCCTTGGCCTCCCGCTTTCCGATCCCCCGGATCGAGGCCAGAACGGCCAGCTGCGATTTTCGGGGTCGCGATTTGCCATGTTCCCAATTGTAGATGGTCAAGGGGGAGACACCTACCAGCATTGCATAGTGGGATGCAGAGAAACCCAGTCGCCGGCGTTGCGACTTCAGAGACCGGACCGAGAACCGCGTCCCTTCCAAGGAGTGGTTCTCGACCGTCGCAATAGCTGCTGTCGGTCGGGCAGCGGCAACCATTGCCAACCGCTTCTCCATGGATCGCAATTGGCGCTTCAGCCGCGCAATTTCACGGCGATACTGCGACACCGCCTGCTTCATGGAACCCGTCTGCAGCCGAATCTCCTTGCGGGCGAGCCGACGTATCTCCTCGCGCAGCGACACCACCAAATTCGCCATGAAACCCACCTCGACGCAAACCCAAGATAACACCCTGCCAAGCGACTGGATAAGATAACCCGGTTTCCACCGGATCGCGAATCAATCCCGGTACTTTTTGTGGTCATCCGCCACCCCCTCCCATGGCAATTCACGTGGGAACGCGGACGGAAGCCTAACCGAGATAGCCAGTTGCGACGAAGTGACCTGCCAGTTCCAGGCCGTTTTCCTCGAGAAGATAATCTCCCACCGCCGTCGGAGACGCGTTCCCTGGGGGTGCCCTCGGCGTCCCGTAGGGCCTTACCAGCGGAAGTCGAGACCCGTGTTAATACCCTGCGCCCAAAAATCGGTCGTGCGAAATACGAATTCAGGACGGCCCAGTCCACCTGGGTCATCGACCGGCGGAGGGATGATGTCGGGATTCACATCCAGATCGATTTGATCGCCCGGCCGCACCACGTTGCTGATATAGACGAAGGTATATCCCACCGTCCACCGCAAGCGTGGTGATAAGTAGAGGCCTACATTGGTCGCCAATTCCGGCATGACCGCGAATTGGTTGCTTTCATAGGTGCCGATGTTCGAGGTTTGTGCCAAGAGGCCCCCGGGGAAAGTTTGCGCCGGAGTGCCAAACGTGGCGATCGTCGTGCCGCCGTCGATGGCAACCTTTTGCTGTACGTTCCCTACCGCGATCCGCATCAACATTTCCAAGGTCCAGCGGTTAATGCCCGATTCGAACACCGTGCCGAATTCACCGCCGTGAAAGTCGTTACGGGTTTCGAACGAATCGTAGATATCGAACAGGGAGGGATCCTCAGGATCCAAGGAGGTAAGGTCCTCGGTGATCACGAGAGATTCATTGAGGTTGCCGTAGCGATATCCGGCCGTGAAATCGACCTTCATGAACGGCGGATATCCGCACGGGCCGTTGCAACCCAGTACACTGCAGGGACCACACGCGCTTCGAGGGCGTGCGCATTCACGGCAGCAGATGTTCCAGCGCAAGCGGCCTGCCGCGGATCGCAGCAAGCTGCTGGAGTCCACCGCCACCGTCCCCGCCAGGATGCCCGGAAAGCCAACCAGCTGGGCATCGTTGATCGGTCCCGGCAAGGGGTCCCCGGTATCCGGATCGCGGGGATTCACGTTGACGAACGGACGCGCCAGAACGGGGTTGCCATTGGCATCGCTGGTCGCTTGAAAATGGTCGGTAATCGTTCCGACTTCCAAGAACTCTCCCTCCCAGCCGAAACAGCGGCGGGGTCCGAACCAGCCGCCAAAGTCGAGACGGTAACCGGAACGCCCGCTTTCCAGGGCCGGATTGTTCCCATAGAGGATCGTGGTCCCCGCTTCCCCCAGGACACCCGCCGTGCCGGGATCGACCGCAGAGCCGGTCGTCACCAGGGGTGGCAGGTCCATGCCATCGGCCCACCAGGCCAGGTATTCTCCGCGGAGCCAGAGCCAGCCAGGCGGCCCACAGAAATCGACCGTGCAAGGCTGTGGACAGGTGTCACACGCCGGCGCTTCGCAGACCCCCTGGCAATCCCCTCCACACGTCGGGCAACTACCCGGCGGTGTGGTGGTCATCGCTCCTTGTAATCCAGACATGTACGGCTGCGGTTGGAGCCCAGACATCGAGTTCCCGTCCATGACGATTTCGCCTTCGACCGGCGCCCAGGCCGAACCCATCTGCGGGCCGACAACCGTTCCAGGTACTTGCGAGAGCTGCCCCGGTGGGATTTCCTCGTCGAAGCTCACCGTGCCGATGGTCCGGCGACCGCCTCGAAGCTGACTTGCGCCACCCACGGCGATCTCCGTAATACGCTCCACCGAGACATAGGGAGCATTGTCGTCATCCGCGTTCAGCACCTGACCGCGAATTGCGATCTCGCGGCCAACATACTGCCGAAAATCCCAGCGAGCCGTCGGCGCGAGAAACGCCGTGATGGCACCCGCTCCGTCCGTCAATGCCATCCGCTCGGCGCCATTGTCCTTCCGCCGGACCCGCTGCAGTTTGCCGGCCGCATAGAAATTCTGTGGGTCCGACTCCACCGTACCCCTGCCCGACCCCGTCCCGGAATTCTGAGCGTGTAAGGGAAGCGAAACACCAAGGCAGAAAAGCAAGGTGACCGTCATACGGCCGCCATACGTCGAGGTATGCGTACGCACGTGTGGACTCGCGTTGGAGATGGATGAGAAGAAACCAGCGCAGTGACAAGGATAAGCGGCGGGGTTGTAGTGCAACCTGTGAGAACCGGTCAAGGCCGATTCCACGGGCCACCGGATGCCGAGATCGACGGGCAGCCGCAAACTTTACCCAGCCGTTCTCGATCGCATCACGTGCGAGTTCTGTGGAAACTGGAGAAAATGCGGTCGATACGAAATCTGAGTTGAGCTTTCGGTTCGACCAACCTTTGAGGGCCAGAGTGCCAGCCTTCGGAGCCGGACCGATGGATACCGGCACAGGCATGAAGCCAGGGCGATCCGCCGAAGCCCGGGAATTTGAGCTCCCGGCGCGTATCTCCCACGGCTCCGTGCACGTTCCGCGTTGAATGAGGCCTGAGACAACCCACAGGAGGTCGCGCCGTGGAAAATTCCATACGAACGGATACGGGGGATCGAACGATGTGCCGCCATTCGGCGACGGGCGACGGACTTCCCGCGTGGTGCCCTTTCTTGTTCGGAGGCTTGGCCACCATGCTCTTCATGTACATTGGCATTGGTCGGCCGATGCACCGGGAACTCGCATCGCTGCGACAGCAGGTCGAGATGATGCAGGCAGGGATGGAGCAGCTGGTGGCGCTCAAACCAGCGGCGTCGGCTGCAAGTGACCTGTTAGGTGCGTTGAACTCGCAGCAGCAATCGCTGGCGGAAGCCGAAGGCACCTGGCGACGGATCGAGACCTTGCGCGAGAAAATGCGCGTCGGTGGCCAGGGGGTCGATGCGGCGTTCCACACGCTGGACGATTTGGTGGAACTCAAGGACGCCATCCTGACTGCGGCCGACCGGGTCCATGTGGCCAATGATGTCCTCAGTCAGACGGAGGTGCTACAGGAACGGCTCGCGCAAGCAGCGGATATCGCACAGTCCGCGCAGAAGACTGGGGATATCTTCCTGGCCCTGGGGGATTCGCTCTCGCAACACGGCCCCATGGCGCAGTCGGCGCAGTCGTCCCTGCAACGAATGATTGAGGTTCAGCAGCAGTTGGGTGCGAGTCACGATCGTATCGATGACGCCTTTGACCGCCTGGATGATCTCCTGTTGTTGAAGGACACCATCCTGTCACGCACCCCGGATCTGGTGAACGCCATTGAGCTCGTTGAGCTGACGTCCGACCTGACGCAACAGTTCCAGCGAGCTGTGGTTTCCTTCGAAGCGATGCGAAAGTGGATGGTTGAGATTGTCGCGACGCAGCCGCTGATGGAACAAGCGCGGCAGGTATTGTCACCGCTTATGGAACTCAGCAACCTGAGGAGGCTCGACGCCGATCGCGTTCGCGACCTGGCGAAGGCCATGTGCGGAGGGGCCGCCATCGAGCCTGCGATCGTCGACTTGGATGCGAGGGACGTGCATGCGATCAAGGATGACAATGACGTGCAATGGGATGTGGACGATGTTGCCACATCGCCAGGCCGGTCACGCCGAGTCCAATAGGACCACGCGGTGACTCGGTTCGTGCCAGGCCCCAACCCAAGGTAACCGTCCCCGCGATCGACCAGCCCCCCGATCGTTTGGGACGGACGATCGGCGGGGTGAAATCGTGCGAGCGCTTTGGCGCCGCCGCACAAGAAGGGGGATTGCCACGACCATCGCTGCGATTCCCGATGGCTCTGGTACCACGGTAATCCACACCTCAAAGATGTCGTCGCTGGCTGCCGACAGGGCGCCCGCCACGTTTCGTACATGCGGGGCGTTGGAAACAATCCCACCGTAGATGTAACCCACCCGCGTCTCGCCTGATAGCGAATCCAAATCGATCAGGCCATCCCCCCGCGTGGGGATGTCCGGTGCCAGGAAGAATTCTGCATTGCTGCCGAATCGGAGCAGATTTCCCGTCAAATCGGTGAGCTGCGGAAATGCACCGAGAAAGTACTGCGCGTAGTTTCCCTCGCCGTCGCGAACCACGGATGTCATCTGGCTGGTAAAAGGCATGGCGTCGTCCCGCACGATCTGGCCGCTCATGGCATCGTATTCGTGAATCGTGATTCCGCCGAATAGCACTTCATGCATCTGGTCGCGCACAGAAGAATACAGACCCAGCTTGGCCGAATGGTAATTGTTCATCGCCTGCTTGAAGGTCCCCGGCGCGACCGGATCGGACATGAACGGATCCCCGAGCGCATCAATCTCCACCGGAACGGTCCAGGCGCCATTGGAATCGGTAAAGACCCCCGAAAGGGCGACCAGTCCCTGTTCCAGATCGCCACCCGCTCCCCGACGGAGGCTGGGATAGACGTTCAGGTCCCGGCGGTGATAGGCGTCCTGGACAGGGCTCACCGTGGGATTCGCGATGGCAAGGGTCGTGCCGTCATCGAGAATGTCAAAACTGCGCACCTGGTCGGTATAGACTCCGGTACGACCAGGGACGTAGGCACCGGTGAAGTCCTGTCCGAAGACCAGGTGCGTCCGCCCTTCGATCTCGTACATTGCACCGCCCGTTACTTTGACCAGTGGATCGCGGATCTGACGGATCGAGTCGGTAGCCCGCCCCGTCCCTTGCGTCACCCAAGAAACGATGCCAGGCAAGTCAATGGCTGACAGGGAATCAAACGTATCGAATCCACCGGTGGCGAGCGCTCCGTAGCCGCCCGCCATATAAAGCCGGTCTCCCCGCTGAAAGAACTGATTATTGGTCGGTGTCAGGGTGGCGATCTGAGCGGCGGAGAGTCCGGAACTCGCATCGTCAAGCGATCGACTCCACACGCGTCGCTGCCCCGGATCGATGACCCAGATCGCTCGGTTCTGAAACGATGGGGGAAAATTGACCGTGCCGACGTTCGAAAAGCCATGCAGGCCATTCGTGCGCCCCGCCAACAAGACCCATAGGCCGTCGTGGCGGGCGGCGGCAAACGAATGCAACGTGGGCAGATCGGGGGTGCCGAAATCGATACTCCGAACGTCTACCTGGTACGGGAGCTGGGCACCATCGAGCACCGGCGAAAACGATTCTGTCTGATGCTGGCCGGCCACGTGCGAGTCGAGACAGACCACCAGGAGCAGGGTGATCCAAACGCATCCCCACGAGCCGGTGATTCCACGGGAACCCGCCGAAGGGGGAACTCGAAGCGGCTGCGTCATCGATTGCGGTCCACCATTCCACTCGGCACCCGGCATGAACCTCCGTGCCTCAAGCCGGGACCGCACCATACCGGGATCCTGTGGGACGCCCTGGCTCATTCGCCGTCCGGGAGTCCCTCGCGGGCGGGGCCGCGAGCACCCTGCCGACCGGAAGCCACATGGTCCCAAGGCCACCGGATAGGGGAAATCTCCCCCCATTATACTTGCCGATTCCCCTGGGCAATGAACTTTTCACGGTTCGCCGCGTGGCGAGAGCCCAATGCCGTTTCCTCCCGACGGGGGCCTGCTCGATTCCTGTCGCCGAGCGGTCCAAGTCGCCCTCTATTTCACAGTGTTTCTTCGTTGACATGCCGGTCGGATTGCCCCGTGCTGCTGCCAAAGGAATGGGCACGGGTCGGGAGCTACCCGCAGGAAATTCCTGGTCGAAGGTGCTGACCCCGTACATCGCGTCAGAGTAAACTCTGTAGATTCCGTCGGAAGATGCACTTCCGGAACGAAACCCCATGCTTGAGGGCCGCCATGAGACGCATCGCACTTTGCTACGTAATCACGCTGTTGGCGCTTCTCGGCGTCGACCGATTGGCTTGGGCACAGGGCGAACCGCAGGAGAACGCCACTTGGGCCGAGAAGGCCCAGCCCCTATGGCGGTGCCTGTCGGGCAAAGAGCCCGAATTTCAAATCCACGCAGTCATCGACCTTACGACCGGCGATTCAACTCAGCAGGTCGAGGCCGACCTGCGGCGGATGGGCCCCCACGCGTTTCAATTGGAGGTGGAGCATCCGGAATACGCAGTCACGGTCACACGCCAGGAAGAGGAAACGCGATTCGCGCTGCCGCGCCACGATGTCGTCTACGTCGGAACCGGGCCGGCGGACCCTTCCGATTCGCTCGACCCGCAAGGACTGAGTTCCCGGCTGCTGAGTCCCTATTCCCTGGCATCCCAGTATGCCTCACTGATCCTGGACAGTGATCCCGCGCTGCTTGCACCGCTCTTGGAACGGCTTCTCAAGATGGAATCCATCCCCGAGAAGGGAGAATGGCGCATTGGCAAGGAGTGTGTACTGCGGCCAGCCCAGGGGAGTGCTCCCTGGGAGTTAACCACACCGCACGGTCAGGTATCCATGACCGTACACATCGGGCCGCCCGAGAAGAGCGCTGGGAGCTCGCCAGCCGGCGTCGATCCAACGGGCGCTCGCGAAGTCAAGCTGCCCCGGTCGGAACTGGAACGGCAATTGGTGCGAGGGATCCGTCGCGCCAGCGAGATCCTGGCACCGGGCCCGGCGCTGACCACGCCTTCGGAAGTGTCGCGTTCCGTCGAACACGGAGAATTGCGATGGCAGGACCATCAGCGGGTCGTCACGCTGCGCGGAACGCCTCAACAGATTGGTACCGCGCATGGTCAGCTGCTGCGGGATGAAGCACAGCGCTGCTTGGATTCGGTCATCTATACCTTTGGTACGGTGGAAACGATTCGGTCGGGTCGGTGGTTCCGCCACGACCTGGAACGCGCCTACGAGCGATTGTCTCCGCATGTCCCGGCGGCACACCTGGCCGAACTCCATGCCCTGGCCGACGCGCTCGGCTTCGATCGGCACTTGATGGAAGTCCTCAGTATCTTCCCCGAACGATTCCATTGTTCCGGTTTCGCGGTCTTCAACAGCGCCACGGCCGATGGCAAACTTTATCATGGTCGAGTTCTGGATTACATGACCATGATCGGGCTGCAGGATACCGCCACGACGTTCATTGTCTCGGTGGATGGCAAGATCCCCTTCGCCAACGTGGGCTACGCCGGATTTGTGGGAAGCGTCAGCGGCATGAATGCCGAAGCGATTTCCCTTGGGGAAATGGGGGGCCGTGGTGAAGGGAACTGGGACGGCGTCCCGATGGCCACGCTGATGCGTCGCGCGCTGGAAGAATGCTCGACGCTGGATGATGTGATGAACCTCTGGCGGGATAGTCCCAGGACCTGCGAATACTACTATGTCTTTGCCGACGGCAAATCGAACCGGGCCGTGGGAGTAGCCGCGACTCCGGAGTCTGTCGAATTCATCCAGCCCGGGCAGACGCATGACCGACTGGGACCCGGGATTCCGGATGCCGTGGTGCTCTCGGCTGGATCCCGACTGGAGAAACTCCGCGAGCGCGTCCTGGAACGACATGGTGCGATCGACGTGGAAGGGGGCAAGTGGTTGATGAGTCGTCCCGTGGCGATGAAATCGAACTTGCACAACGTATTGTTCGTACCAGCGGACGGGGTGATGTACGTGGCCAATGCCACGCGTCGTAGGCCGGCGGCGGACACTCCGTACGTCCGCATCCGTCTCCGGGAGTATCTGCAGGCGGCCGAGCCAGAACCGTCGACGGCCAGCCTCCCCTTCGGCTTACAGAAGAACTACGTAGCGGCCGATTCGCTGTGCTTGAAGGAAGATCCCTGCCAGGATGCACGCCAGTGCCTCCAACAATTGGCGTGGACGCCCACCACGTTTCCGGTTCAATGCGAATTGCCCGCACCGGGCCGGGCAGATCTGCTGGTACGGTTTCCATCCCCGGTGGCTAGTGGCGATCCCGTCAATGACCGAGTGGCCATGGAATGGCTCGTGGCACGGGACGCCGACCGCCGACCCATCGTCGCACCCGCGGTGATTGTGGTCCACGAGTCCGGTCGCGATATGACCGTGGGAAAGCTCTTCGCCCGTGGTTTGAACGCCTTGGGGCTGCACACGTTTCTGATCCACCTGCCCAGGTACGGGGAGCGACGAGGAACGGGAGATTCTCGCGAGCTTTCCAATATCCTGACCCTGATGCGTCAGGGGATCGCCGACGTCCGCCGCGCTCGAGATGCCGTCGTGTCGCTCCCATTAATCGCCAAGGATCATATTGCCCTGCAGGGCACCAGTTTGGGCGGCTTTGTCTCCGCCACCGCTGGGGGCTTGGATGGTGGCTTTGACAGTGTCTTTGTGATGCTCGCAGGTGGCAATCTGCATTCCGTGATCGAGCAAGGTGCCAAGGACGTGGCAGATTTGCGAAAGAAGCTGCGAGACGCCGGCATTGATCGCAAGATATTGCGAGAGCTCACCCGCGCGATCGAACCCAATCGGCTCGCCCATCGCTTGCCGAAACAGAGGACCTGGCTCTATTCGGGGCGTTTCGATGACGTCGTGCCTCCTGCCAGTTCCTTGTCCCTGGTGAACGCCGCGCACTTGGATTCCGCACATCATATTCAGCTTGCCGCGGACCATTATTCGGGGATCCTCTTGTTACCCAGCATCATGCAGCAAGTCCAAAAGGAGATTGTTGACATGTGGGAATCGCAGCCACCGGAGCTTGAGGGGATACCCTCCGAGACACGGCAGGTCGTGCTGGTTCGTCCGATATCCCCTGGCAGCACCCACGTCCGGGTAGCGGCCTGGCGGCGCCAGGACAAGAACTGGGTCCGCGCGATTCCGGCCCTGTGTGGGATGATCGGCCGAAATGGCTTGGCACCGCGTGACGAGAAGCGCGAAGGGGATGGCCGAACCCCGGCCGGCGACTTCCCCATGGGTTTGGCATTTGGTGACCAGCCTCAGCTTGCCACCGGTTTGGAATACCAACCAATGTCCGACGAGGACCGCTGGGTCGATGACCCTGCGTCTCCGCAATACAATCAGCTCGTGCGGGGCGAAACGTCTGCTGCATCCTCCGAATCCATGCGACGGGCCGATGGCCAATATGCGGCCGGCGCGGTCATTGGCTATAACACCAATCCCGTGATGCCAGGACGGGGCAGTGCCATTTTTCTGCACTGTTGGAAGGAGCCAGGGGCTGCCACTTCCGGCTGCGTGGCGGTCGCACACGACGAGCTGCTGCCCCTGCTGGCCTGGCTGAAGAAAGATCAGCAGCCCAGGATCGTCATCTCTGAGTGATGTCTACTCGTCGGCATAGACGAAGGTGCTCGCTTCCGAAAGGACCGGCTGCGAGACGTCGTCGCTGACCAGTTTGAATTGTACCCGTTTGTCACCCGGCTGCGTCCCGCGAACGAAGACACGATAGATCGTGTCTCCCTGCGGAGCGAGTCGCGGCAAGGGTTCGAAGAGCACTTTCTGGCCTTCGATCCGCACGCGTGCGGGTCCGTCCCCGCGCAGCGGCTCCATGCCGGCCGGAATCAGTGCGGCCAGTCGGAGGTTCGATGCCGTTTTGGATCCCTGATTGATGACGTGGACTTCGTAGGTGGTTTCTCCCCCAACTTCCACCGGATCTTTCACGTCGGTTACGGAAAAGAGAAGCGCGGCGATCCCTTCGATCTCGACTTCGTGGGACTTCGCATCGGCCAGCCCGGCGGCTGCCTTCGCCTCCACCCGAATGGGGAAACGCCCCATCTGGACCGGCAGCGTTGTCAGTTCCACCGTTCCCATTTCCTGTGCCGGCAAGGCCTCCAGGTTCCAGACCACTGAATGCCGACTGGCATCGTAACGTCCTGAGTTGTTGGTCCCGACGAACTTGAGGCTCTGCGGCAGTCGGGCGACCAATTCCACGTGGTCGGCGCGTGCGGTCCCGGGATTGGCGACCGAAATCTGATAGGTGGCCTTCCGTTCGAGGAATCGCTTGCAGGGACCTTCGATGGCTACCTGCAGGTCCGGCGCGATCACTTCCAGTTGCCATTCATCCTGGACGGAAATGTTGGAGTCACCCCGTGCATTGACGATATTCGTGACCTGTCCGGGTTTGTCGGCAGTCAGTTTCAACTCGAGAATGCGAGTCTCTCCAGGCTTGAGCGTCCCCACCTGGTATTCCAATTCCCGCCCATCGTAATGGCGCAGGCCTTCGGGGACATCCTCCTGCAGTACGACGTTGGTCGCCACGCCGGTGCCGGGGTTGGACAAACGGATATTGAAGACCACTTCCTGTCCGACGAGGACCTGCTGGGGGCCGGATTGCTCGACAAGCAGCTGGGGCCGCGTCACGACGGAGCGGGCCGACGCGGCAACTTGAAATGAGACCGTGGCCACACTGCCCAGTTCCCCTTCTTCCGTGGGCATGACGCTCATCGTGACCGAAACCTCCTGATTGGGCTCGATCGTCCCCACGTTCCAGAGGACCACGCCATCGCCGGAGGCCTCGGCAACGGGCAGCGTGTCGACCAGGGTGGCGCCACGCGGCACTTCGTCGCGAATCACGACGTCATGCGCAGGGATTTTTCCGACGTTGCGAACGGTAATCCCCAGTTTGGCAGGCTTTCCCACCTGCACTTCGCTGGGCGCAGACTTGCGAATCGTCAGGGACGGGGACTGTGGTCCTTGGAGTTCTTCCGGGCCAGGCTGTCCGATCCCCGTGGCCTGTGAATCGTCTTCAAGCTGCCGCTCTGGCGCTGGTTCATGATCCGCATCAAAGGGATTCGCGGGTGCGCTGGCTCCCGTATCTTCATGGACATGGAGATCGGCGTCGGCACCGAAGTCATCCGAGTCATCGAAGGAAGGCTCCGCAGGTGGAGTCGCGGGCTCATGGGGCGCAGCCGCAGGGGTGGGACTCGGTCGCAGACGATTCGGGGAAGCGGCGGGAGGCTCTGGCACTTCGGTCATGGGCAACAGGTTGGATGGGGGCGCAGCCGCGCCTTCGGTTGCATCGGATTCCGGGGAGGCCAGGGTAGGTGTCGATTCCGGCAATTCGGCCTGAGCCGGCACGACATCGGCGGCTAACTGCTCGTCTACGTCGGGAACGTTGACGTAGTGGTCGGCATTTCCCTCGTGTTCGGGAGGCAAGTCGTATTGCACGGGAGCGACCGGGTGGCCCGCGGCTTGCATCTCTTGGCGTGGGGGCGGGGGTGCAGCATAGTCGTCATTCGCGGGAATCGAAGCGTACGCGGAAGGAGGCCCCGATTCGGCCTCGGCATATGCCGTGGGCTCGACGGGCACCGAGGCATACCCCGCAGGTGGATCGCCAGCCATCGCGGCAGGAACGCTATCTGGAATCGATTGCAGGAATTGCGAGGCCGGCGGCGAATCCGTCGCGGAAGCGGACTCTGGCACCGAGGATAATGCAGCCATTTCCTCGATGGATCCCCCTGATTCGTGGTGACTCAACCCCCGTTGCGCCTGGGAAACGGCCAGCCCGCCCAGGGCGATAGCCAACCCCAAAAGGCCCAGACGAACAAAAAGGCGATTCATGGCTTGGTTCATCGCAGCGCCATCCTTGGGTCGAGAACGAGTAGAGCGTGCGAGTTAAGTACCAAATTGGGCAGGGGGCGGAAAGAGCAATCAACGGTTCGTGCTAGCCACGCCGTGATGGCCCAGAATCCGTATACTGGACGGCCAAGGACGGACGCTCCTTCTGTGAGTCCGCGGACGGTTTGTGCCCGTTTCCGGATGATGGCGCTGGGATACTCGGACATGCGGGGCATTTCGATGGATTCACCACAGAAGCTTGACCAGATCCGCGAGTCGATCTGTGACGTGGGACGCCGTTTGTACCGGCGGGGTCTGGTGGTCGCACACGATGGCAATATCTCCGTTCGGATCCGCGATGACGAAGTGCTCAGCACCCCAACCTGTATGTGCAAAGGGGAAATGCAACCGGACGACTTGTGTCTGTTGAATCTTCAAGGCGAGCAGTTGGGGGGGCATCGCCGTCCGACGTCCGAGTCGCTGGTCCATTTGCAGATTTACCGCCAGCGTCCCGAAATCCGCGCCGTCGTTCATTGCCATCCGCCGCACGTCCTGGCCTATTCTGTCACCCAGACTCCCCTGCCACGGTTTGTCTTGGCGGAAGTGGAAGTCATGTTGGGAGAGGTCCCCATGGTTCCCTACCAGACTCCCGGAACGAGCGACCTGGCGGACGCCATTGCACCTCACCTGGTGGGCACGAATGCCCTGATCATGTCACACCATGGCACCGTCACGTTTGCGGGTGACTTGGAGATGGCATACTGGTACACGGAGGTACTCGAGCATTACTGCCGCGTCCTGCTCTTGGCGCGGCAGCTGGGTCCCTGCGTAAGCCTTCCGGTGCAGTTCCACGGGGCGCTGGAGCAGCTCCGGCGCGGCGATGATGCTTGTCGGCAGCGGTCGAGCACCGTATAACCAGGGCGGAGAATTCACAGGATGAAGGTGCACGAATATCAAGCGAAAGAGTTATTTCGCGAGCGTGGGGTGAATGTGCCTCGCGGTCGCGTAGCCCGTTCTGCCGAGGAAGCGGCCAGCGCCTTTCGGCAGCTCGGCGGCCCGCTCGCCATCGTCAAGGCCCAAATCCATGCCGGCGGTCGCGGCAAGGGGACCCTCGCCCATGACCCCTCGCAGCGGGGCGTCCAATTGGTTCGCAGCGCAGAAGATGCGGGTGCTGCGGCCGGCCGACTGCTCGGGAACGTGCTGGTCACCGTACAGACGGGCCCCCAAGGCAAGACGATCAACCAGGTCCTGGTGGAGGAAGGGTGTCAGATTGCCCGTGAGCTCTACCTCGGCATCGTCCTGGATCGCGCCGCAGCCATGCCCGTCCTCATGGCGTCGCAAGAGGGGGGCGTGGAAATCGAAAAGGTCGCGGCCGAGACCCCCGAGAAGATCTTCCGCGAACATTTTGAGCCCTCCCGCGGAATCCACGACTACCAGATCCGCAAGTTGTCGCGCCAGCTGGGCCTGGCGGCCGCCAGCAGCAAATCCGCCGCCAGGTTCTTCAAGGCAGTCTGCCGGCTCTTTGCCGATCTCGATTGTAGCCTGCTGGAAGTCAATCCCTTGGTGGTCACCGACCAGGGTGAATTGCTGGCGCTCGACGGCAAGGTCAATTTCGACGACAACGCCCTGTTTCGGCACCCGGAATTGGCCGCACTGAGAGATGTGACGGAAGAGGAGCCGGCCGAGGTCCGTGCGGCACGCGCGGGCCTGAGCTACGTGCGTCTGGACGGAAACATCGGTTGCCTTGTGAATGGCGCCGGCCTGGCGATGAGCACCATGGACCTGATCAAGCTCCACGGCGGCGAGCCGGCTAATTTCCTGGACGTGGGAGGAGGTGCCAACGTCGATCAAGTGACCGAGGCATTTCGCATCCTGCTCGATGATAAGAATGTCAAGGCGGTTCTGGTCAACATCTTCGGCGGCATCATGCGATGTACCGTCGTGGCCACGGCGTTGATCGAAGCCTACAAGACGGTCGGCTTCAACGTCCCGCTGGTGGTCCGCCTGGAAGGTACCGAAGTGGAACAAGGTCGCAAGATCCTGGCGGGAAGCGGCGTCAACATCATTACAGCCGAAGGATTGACGGACGCCGCCAAGAAAGTCGTCGCTTCCGTTCCCCAAGGTTGACCTTCAGTCCAGTCATTTCCGGAGCGGGCCTGATCCCCATGAGCATACTTGTTGACAAGTCCACTCGCGTTGTGTGTCAAGGAATCACCGGCAAGGCAGGTGAATTTCACACGCGGGGCTGCCTGGAATACGGAACCAAGATGGTTGGCGGTGTCACACCGGGTAAGGGAGGTGAACGTCTCCTCGATCTCCCGGTATTTGACACGATGACCGAGGCGGTGGCGGAGACCGGTGCCAATGCGTCGATGATTTTCGTACCCGCGCCCTACACGGCGGATGCCATCTTGGAAGCGCTCGATGCGGGGATTCAAGTGATCGTCGCCATTACGGAAGGGGTGCCGCCCCTGGACATGGTGGAGGTCTATCACACGGTTCGCGCCACTTCGGCCACGTTGATCGGGCCCAACTGTCCCGGAATCATCACCCCCGACGCCTGCAAGATCGGCATCATGCCGGGCTATATCCACCGCCCAGGCGGGATCGGTGTCATTAGTCGCAGCGGCACACTGACCTATGAAGCCGTGTGGCAATTGACATCGCTGGGTCTCGGACAATCCACCTGCGTGGGACTGGGAGGCGACCCCATCGTGGGTACTTCCTTCGTCGACCTGCTCGAACGGTTCCAGCGGGACTCCGCCACCGAAGGGATCTTGATGATGGGTGAAATCGGTGGGACGGCCGAGGAAGAGGCGGCGGAGTTCATACGGCAGCATGTCACCAAGCCTGTCGCCGCGTTTATTGCGGGTCGCACCGCTCCCCCCGGAAAACGGATGGGACATGCAGGCGCCATCATCTCGGGTGGAAAGGGAACCGCCTCCGAAAAGATCGAGGCCCTGCGCTCCGCGGGAATTGAAGTGGCCGAAAGTCCCGCCGACATGGGGAACGCAATGCAGCGCGCCATGCGAAAGCGGCAGTGATCCATGAAGGGACCTTCCGAACGACTGAAATACGAACTGCGGCGTGTCTGGGAATGCCCCCATTGCCATCACCGCACGCGGACCGGAGGCGACCGCACCAGTTCCTGGTGTGATTGCACCGTCTCCAGCGCGGGGCGGCCGACCCCCATGAAACTCCTGGAGGACGGTACACGATTGCGGATCGCCAGTAGTCAAGATGGAACGGCCCCTGCCACCGCTCCCCCCGCGAACTAACCCAGTCGAGTAATACTTCCGTGCACGAAGCGCTCTATTTTGAAGACGTCGCCGTCGGTGACACCTGGACCAGTGAAACACGGACAGTCACGGAAACCGATGTCGTCCTGTTCGCCGCCATGACGGGCGACCTGAATCGCCTCCATGTGGACCATCACTTTGCCCGACAGACTGCCTTCGGGAAGGTCATTGCCCATGGACTGCTGGGTGTCTCCTGGGTGGCCGGGCTGGGCAGCCACGCCCCCTACATGCTGACGGAAGCCTTCCTGGCCATTCGCGAATGGAAGTTCCTCAAGCCCATCTTTGTGGGGGACACGGTACACGTCGTGACCGAAGTCATGGAAAAGATCGACTCGAGCCGCCGCCGTGGAACCGTGCTCTGGCGCCGTGAATTGCGGCGACATGACGATCAGGTGTTGCAGGCAGGTCTCTTCGAATCGCTGGTAACCAAGCGTAAACGGTCTGAACTTGCCGATTGACGCGGCACGTCGCGAGTTGAGCCACCCGCATGTTGCGGTTAGAATGCCGCAATCAATTGGTGGCGGATTGGCGGCGACCACGTTGCGACTCGGGAATCGCTGTGACGATAACCATTACGGTGCTGGTGCCAGGCGTCCTGCGTTCCTGTTGTGACGGGGCGGCTGAGATCACGGTGCCTGCGACCAGCGTACGCACAGCCTTGGGACAGATCGAACGGCGCCACCCGGCGCTCTACCACAGCATCTGCGATGAAACCGGATCCGTTCGCCGCCATGTGAACCTGTTTGTGAATCGCGCGCACATCCGCGATCGGCAGGGAATGGAAACGGAACTGGCGGGCGGGGATGTGATCTGGGTCCTGCAAGCGGTTTCGGGAGGGTAGCCATGGCGGAACGTGTGATCCTTTGCATTGGGACCAAGAAGGGTCTGTTCGTTGCGGAGGCCGCCAAGACACGGAGCCGATTCTCGATTCGAGGTCCATTTGGACCCGGTGTGGCCGTTTACAGCGCGATGATCGACACGCGGGGAACACCCCGCATCTATGCCTCCAGCTGCAATGCCTTCTTCGGCATGAAAGTGCTTCGTTCGACCGACTTGGGCAAACGGTTCAAAGAGACGAAAGCGGCTCCGTCCTTTCCGAAGAACGATGGCCGCGCCCTGGCCAACATCTGGTCGTTCCTGGCCGGAGATAACAAGAAGGACCTATGGTGCGGCGTAGAACCCGCGGCCTTGTTTCGCAGCGACGACGGAGGTGATTCTTGGGAAATGGTTCCGGGAATCAGCAACCACAAGCATGCCCGGCAGTGGCAGCCCGGAAATGGAGGGCTCTGCATGCACACGCTGCTGCGGGACGGCAAGCGACTGCACCTGGGGATTTCGACGGGTGGCCACTATCTCAGTGAAGACAGCGGCAAGTCGTTCACCGCGTCCAACCAAGGGGTGGGCGCGGGGTTCGTTCCGGATCCCTTTCCCGAATTCGGGCAGTGTGTGCATAAGATCGCGGGGCATCCCGATGCTCCAGGTCGACTCTATATGCAGAATCACGGAGGATGGCCCGATCGGCCGGGGATTGGCGTACTGCGGAGCGACGATCATGGCCACTCGTGGTACTCCATAAGTGACGGACTGCCTACCGACTTCGGATTCCCCATTGCAGTACACCCCTACGATGCGGACACGGTCTACGTATTGCCGCTGGAGCCCATGACGCGGACCTGCCCAGCCGGTGCGCCGGCCGTTTGGCGGAGCGAGAACGGTGGCAAATCGTGGCGGCGTCTGGCCCGCGGCTTCCCCAAGAAGGACAGCTACTTCACCGTGCTCCGGGATGCACTCGATGTCGATCATCTGCGGTCACCCGCCCTTTACTTTGGCACCACCACGGGGCAACTTTGGATGGGACGGGATGGCGGTGAGGAGTGGAGCTGTCTGTTCGACGCCCTGCCACCCATCCACTGCGTCAAAGTTGCCGTGGTGTGAACTACCTCGCAGGATCCTTCATCCATGACTGACGCTTCGGGACGCCGCTGGACGGATCAAGTGGCTCAAACCTTCCTCGCCGGGGTGCTGGGCCTGCTGCCCTTGTCCTTGACCATCGCCGTCTTGTACTGGGTGGTCGATTTCCTGCATGACCGGGTAGGTCCCCGAAGCGGCATCGGGAGATTTCTGCAGAAAGTGGGGATGGCGGTCAGCGCGTGTGAAATTACGGCCTACGTCCTGGGTCTGATTGGCACCGTCCTGTTGATCTATGGCTTTGGGATCTTACTGGAGCGAGGCTTTGGCCGCCGTTGGCAGGGGGCGCTGGACGGGGCCGTCCATCGGATCCCATTGATCAGTACGGTCTATGACGCCTCGAAGAATCTGACCAGCATGTTCGCGCGCCGCGACGATTCCCTTCAAGGAATGACACCTGTCCTCTGCTATTTTGGGGAGGGCCTGGGTGTTTCCACACCCGCGCTGATGCCGACACCCGACCTCGTGTATGTGGCCGAACAACCCTATCATGTCGTCATGGTTCCCACGGCGCCCGTCCCTTTCGGAGGGGCCCTGTTTCTGGTCCGGGCAGAGTGGGTAAAACCGGCCAACGTGACGTTTGACGAGCTCGTGGGAATCTACATGTCCATGGGACTGAGCGCGCCGGGTTGCTTCCAGCAAGGTGAATCCAAGGCAAACTAACAAGGACGAATCCGATCATGGCTGCGTTGACGCACGAAAAGTTGGCAAGGAGCTTCTCCCGTGTGGGCTGGACGGGATTGTGGCTGCAGATCATCCTGGCAGTGATCCCGATCGCCATGCTGGTCTACGTCATCATTCGCAAGGCCTCGGGAGTCCAGCCGGGTTTCGCCGTCACCGATTATCTGGCCTTCGTGGGCCTTGGGATCCTGGCCTTCACCATCTTTTGGTTCTTTCGCTATGCCCGAGCAGGGGATCGGATCCGTAACGCCAGCCGACGTCCCTCACGGCCCTCATTGATGCGAATGCTCTGGATCGGCCTTTGGGCCAGCAGCATCGGAATCGTTGCGACCCTCACCTTGCTGATCGTGGAAGTTTCGCGGCTGCTGTTTGTGTTGCTCAAGGCGCCGCAAGGCGGAGTCCCCGTGGTCCGCACACAAGTCGACGATCGCGCGGCCTGGATCTCTGCGATCGATGTGGTAGGTCTCCTGGCAGAACTCTGCGCCTTGGCCGGAGAACTCCTGGTACTCGGCTTCACCATCTGGCTCATGTACCGCGTCTTGCAGGCCGGCGAAACGTACGATCAGGCGCCGGCGCGACCCTCGACGTGAGCAACTGGTGACGGGGCGGGCCCTCGGCGCCCACCCCCGCATCCCGCGACACTCCGCACGAAAGGCATCCCGCCTGGCTTACGATGCCGACAGCGAACGTAGGGACCGAAGCCCAAACGCCAACATCACCCAGGCGATGCCGTTGAGAATCAGGTCGATTCCCACAAACAGCCCAATCACCCAGAGGCTCGACGACGGCCATTGCTTGTAGATCAGCAGCCCCAGCAAGAGGGTTACCGCGCCATTCAGCAGGACCCAGCCGAAGCCGTGAAACCGCTCAATCACGGCAAACACGATGCGAAAGATGCCACTGACCATCAGGAAAATGGCGATGATCAGCGTGATCTGGACCGCCGAGTTGACCGGCTGATCGATGATCATGAAACCGACGACAGCGTATAGCACGCCGATCAACAGGTGCAGCAGCATGCCACTCCATCGACCCACCCAAAATGCATTGATAATCTCCGCGATCCCGGCGCCCAGCAACAGAAATCCGAAAAGCCAGGTCGTTGCCACTGTTACGGTGGTGATGCACGACCACGTCAGGACCGTGGTCCCGAGCGCAATCATGGCGATCCCCAGAGCCAGGAACCAGGGCCAGCGTTTCGGGAGCGATCGCAACTCTTCCGTGGGCGAGAGCAGCGCGGAACCTAGGTGCGGGCTTTCCATGGACCGGGCCTCCGAATAAACCACAGTTTTTGCAACACGCCATTTTCCCTTATAAACTGGCCACTTTCGGGATTCAAGTGGCAGCCGAGCGCTTCCCCGAATCAAACGGCACGTGCCTGGCCGTCCAGATCATCGATCGGCGTGTCCTGCGGTACGTTTCCCCTTCATCGGGTTGACGACCTTGGACTATATTGGCGACGATTCGCATGGGATACGGCGGCCACGAGGGGGGATCCATCGGTGACAAAGGACTCGGAATTTCGAACCTGCCCACCTGATTGGGCTGGCCGTTTCGCGGTTAGCCTGATTCTCTTGACGATGGGGTGCAAGCCGGCCACCGTGGTCACTCACGATCCTGTCCGCCCCGTGAAGACATTGGTGGTGGCGGAGATGGAGGACATTCGCGAGCGGACATTTCCGGGCAAGGTGGAGGCATCTCGGCGGGTCGAACTGGCCTTCCAGGTGCCGGGGCTGATCGTGAGTCTGCCGGTGAAGGAAGGGCAGCGCGTCGCGGAAGGGGAAGTGATTGGTCAGCTTCGGCAGGACGAGTTTCAGGCCAATCTCAAGTCGCTGCAAGGGCAATTCGATCAGGCGCGGGCCAACTTGCGTGCGAGACAGATGGGAGAGCGGCCCGAGGAACGGCAGCGGCGGGAGGCCAACGTACGGGCGGCCGAGGCCCGGATGGCCAACGCGCGCGTCGAAGTCGACCGGTTTGCCAACCTGCTGCGGTCCCGCGCGGTAGCCCAGCAGGACTACGACCGCGCGAGAACGGCCTACAACGTCGCCCGGGAAGAACATCAAGCGGCCCTGCGCGTGCTCGAGCAAGGGGAAATCGGCCGGGAAGAAGAAATCGAAGCACAGGAGGCCGAGGTGCGAACCATGGAAGGACGCGTCGTGGAGGCCGACCTGCAGCTTCGCGACTCAACGCTCCGGGCACCCTACAACGGCGTGATTGCGAGACGACTGGCAGAAGAACAACAAAACGTGCAGGCCAGGCAACCCATCGTCCGTTTCCAGGATATGGACGAACTGGAGATCCTGGTCGATGTCCCGGAGACGGTCATGGTCGCTGACATCCGCAACGCGGACATCGTTCGGATGACGGCCGAATTGAGCGGCATTCCGGGGGTGCAATTCCCTGTGACGATCAAGGAGATCGCCAAAGTCGCCGATCCCACGACCCGCACCTTTTCCGTGCGCGTGGGGATGCAAGCGCCGAAGGACTCGCAAATCCTGCCAGGGATGACTGCCGTCGTCAATGTCGAATTTCGTAGGGCGCAGATCCTGGGCGACGGAATTCGCGTCCCCGTTTCCGCGATCATGCAGGATGCATCAGGAGAATCGCTGGCCTGGGCCATCGGCGCCGATCAAACGGTGGAACGGCGACCCGTCAAGTTAGGTGAAATCCTGGGAGATGATATCGAGGTCATCAAGGGCCTGCGGCCCGGAGATCGCATTGCCGTGGCGGGTGTCACGTTCCTGCGCGAGGGGATGAAGGTACGCGACTTGGGGAACGCCTTGGGAGGTGGTTCCCCATGAATCCCGGTGTCCTTTCCGTTCGCTATGACCGAGTCGTCTTCGCCGCCATGTTGCTTGCCCTGGCAGGCGGCGTGGTGGCCTACTTGAACATCGGCCGACTCGAGGACCCTGAGTTCACGATTAAGGAAGCGCTGATCATTACCCCCTATCCGGGGGCCTCGGCCGAGGAAGTCGCCAAGGAGGTCACGAATCCCATCGAGCGGGCCTGCCAGCGCCTGGGGCAACTCGACAGAGTCGACTCGGAATCAACCCGTGGCATGTCGATTGTCACGGCGGTGATCCAGGACCGCTACGACCGCGACTCCATCCCGCAGGTCTGGGACGAGCTCCGCCGCAAGGTCCACGACGTGCAGCCGGAATTGCCCCCCGCCGTGCGGGGGACTTCCGTCGTGGTTGATGATTTCGGCGACGTCTATGGCATTTTCCTGGCCATCACGGGAGATGGCTACTCGTTCGCGGAACTCCGCCGGTATGTGGAATTCCTCCGTCGCGAGTTGCTCATGGCGCCAAATGTCAAGAGCGTACAACTGTTCGCCGCGCAGCAAGAGGTCGTTTTCCTGGAGATCTCACGCAACCGACTGGCACAGCTCGGCATCAACGAAGAAGAGATCTACCGCCAGCTCCACGCACGCAACGTGGCGGCCGACGGAGGTCGCGTCCGAGCGGATCGTCTGCACCTGGCACTCGATCCGCTGGGTGAGTTTGAATCGGTTGACGCGATGCTCGACCTGGTCATCGGTTCCGACAGCAGCGGCCGTCAGCTCTTTCTGCGGGACGTGGCCACGGTCGAACGCGGGGATCAAGACCCTCCGCGCCGACTGCTGCAATACGACGGCAAGCCCGCCATCGGCCTAGGGATTTCCACCGTGACTGGAGGGAATGTCGTCGTCCTCGGTAAAGCCGTGCGACAAACACTCGATCGGCTGAAACCCAATCAGCCCATCGGCATCGAGATCGGCGAGATCAATTTTCAGCCAGAGGCGGTCGCCCAGGCCACCAATGAATTCATGTTCAACCTGGCGAAGGCCGTCACCATCGTCTTTGTCGTTCTCTTCTTCGCGATGGGACGAAAGACGGGCGTCATCATCGGCATCGTCCTGGTGCTGACCATCATGGCGACTTTTTTCGTCATGTACGCCAAGGGAGACATCTTGATGGAGCGGATCTCCCTGGGCGCATTGATTATCGCCCTCTGCATGCTGACCGATAACGCCATTATCGTCATCGAGGGGATCAAAGTCGGAATCGAGGCAGGGCGGGATAAGCTGGAAGTCGTCCGCGAGGTCACCGCGCAGAACCAATGGCCGCTCTTCGGTGCGACGGCCATCGGTATCATCGGCTTCGCCGCCATTGGACTCTCCGAGGATCGTACGGGGGAATACTGCAATTCGCTGTTCTGGGTGATCTTGATTGCCTTGAGCCTCAGCTGGGTATCGTCCATCACGGTGACACCGCTGCTGAGCTATCTCATGTTCAAACCGAACACGGCCCAGGGGTCCTCCCCCACGGCAGACCCCTACGATGGTTTCCTGTTTCGCGCATACCGCAACTTCCTGATCCTGGCGCTGCGATATCGCTGGCTCGTGGTGCTGCTATCCCTGGCGGCGTTCATCGCCAGTCTCTATGGCTTTACCAAGATCGATCAGAGCTTTTTCCCGCCGGCCACCAGGCCACAATTCATGGTGGACGTCTATCTCCCTTCGGGAACCCACATTCGCGAGACCGAGGCATTCGCCAGCGAGGTTCAGAAAGTCCTGCAGGACCAGGAGGGAGTCGCGCACGTGACCGCCTTCATTGGCGGAGGCGGGTTGCGATTCCTCCTGGTCTATAGCCCCGAAAAAGAAAATCGCGCTTTTGTGCAATTCCTGGTCGATGTCAGTGACCCCCGCCTCATGGACGGCGGAATTGCCGAAATCCAGCGCTATCTGGATACCAAGTATCCGGATGCCAATGCCGTCGCAAAGATGTTCCTGCTGGGGCCGGGGCAAGGGGGACGAATCCAGGTCCGCTTCCAGGGCCCCGACCCCGCCGAACTTCGCCGATTGGCCGGGCAGGCCCAGAAGATCCTGGACGACGATGGCGGAGCCGTCTGCGTTCGGTCCGATTGGCGGGATCGCGAAATCGTCGTAAGGCCCGACCTGCTGGAACTCCAGGCACTTCACAACGGGATCACTCGCACAGAAGTGGCCCAAGCGCTGGCAACAAGTTTTGAAGGCCGGATCGTCGGGTTGTACCGCGAGCCGGGAACGGCGGGCCGCGGCGTGTTTCCCCAGGAATCCCGGCTGCTCCCCATCATCGCCCGACCACCATGGAACGAGCGCGAGGATGTCGCACGAATCAATAGCCTCCAAATCTGGAGCCCCGTGGCGGGACGCATGATCCCCCTGGATCAAGTGACCGCCGGTGCCGAAGTCGTGTTTGAAGATCCCATCGCCATTCGTCGGAACCGCTTTCCCACGCTCACCGTGCACGCCGATCCCCGCACCGGTCTGCCCAGTCAACTGTTCGGCCGGGTCCGATCCAAGATCGAAGCCATCGAGTTGCCCGAAGGGTACTCCTTGGAATGGGGCGGCGAACACGAAGATTCCAATGACGCCCGGGCCGCCCTGGCGAGACCCCTTCCCTATGTCCTGGCACTCATGGTCTTCATCGTCGTCTGCCTCTTCAATTCGACCCGTATCACCCTATTGATCTGGTTGATCATGCCACTGGCAATCGTCGGCGTTACGGTCGGTCTGCTGCTGACCGGCTTTCCCTTCGGATTCATGGCCCTCTTGGGTGTCCTGGCCCTGGGCGGTGAACTGATCAAGAATCAGATCGTGGTCTTGAGCAAGATTCAAACCGAGATTGAGGCGGGCGCCTCTCCCTATCAGGCCATCTTGAAGGGGGGCGTCAGCAAGATGCGTCCCGTATGCATGGTCGTGCTCACCACCGTGCTGGGCTCGGTCCCCCTGCTGAAGGACCCGTTCTTTGGCGCCATGGCGGTCTGTATCATGTTTGGGCTCACGTTCGCGGCATTCCTCTCGCTCGTCGTCATGCCGGCCTGTTATGCCATTCTGTTTGGGGTTCACGAGCAAGAGGCGGCATCCGAACCGGTCGATATGGCCATGAAGCGAGTGGCCGGAGATGCGGAATCGTAGCGATTCGGCTCGCCTCCCGTGCGCCAGCGGGCAAGAGTACACGTTTTCACGTCCACCCGGGGCATTGGTTCAGGAGGGGGATCCGACCCCGCGAAACGATGGCATTGGCGAGGAACACATCCCATCCCGAGTTGACCTACGTATCGACGGGACACCTGCCCGATCCCGAGCTGGTGCGGCAGCTGGTCACCGAAGCCTACCGGCAATTCCGCAGCAACTCCGACGGGGAAAACTCGCAGGTCTACCCCGCCCTCGCGCGGGTCTCGCGAGACCTGTTCGGCATCTGCGTTGTGGGAACGAGCGGCAATGCGTACGAGGTGGGTGACTCGGCGCACGAGTTCACCATCATGAGCGTTTCGAAGCCCTTTGTGTTTGCCTTGGTCTGCGAGCTATTGGGGCCAGACGTGCTTCGTGACAAGATTGGTGTCAACGCCACGGGGCGCGCATTTAATTCCCTTGAGGGAGTGGAACGCGGGGACGATGGTCGCACGAATCCCATGGTGAACGCCGGAGCGATTGCCACCACCAGCCTGATACCGGGCCACGACTCGAAGGCCCGGTGGTCCGCAATCCAAGAAGGATTGTCACGCTTTGCCGGACGCCAGCTGACACTCAACGAGGAAGTCTACGCGTCCGCCTGCGAAACCAACTTCCGCAACCAGAGCCTGGCCCGCCTGCTGAAGAGTTTCGGCAGGGTCTATCTCGATCCCGCCGATGCGGTGGACCTCTATACGAAACAATGTTCGCTCAACGTGAGTGCCAGGGACCTGGCCGTGATGGGCGCCACACTGGCCGACGGTGGCGTGAATCCCATCACCAAGGTGCGCGTCGTGGACCCCATCGTCTGCCATTACGCGCTGGCAGTCATGGCGACGGCCGGACTCTATGAGTCCTCTGGGGATTGGCTCTACAATATTGGCTTGCCGGGCAAGAGCGGCATCGGCGGCGGCATTGTCACGGTATCCCCCGGCAAGGGCGGACTGGGGACCTTCGCCCCGCCTCTCGACTCGGCAGGAAACAGCGTCAAAGGACAACGGGTTGCCAAATTCTTGTCACACCGGTTGGGCTTGGACCTGTTTGCCTCGCAACCCGAGCCGTAACCTGTCATGCTGAGGCAGCCCCAGGAGCCGCCAACGACGACTGCCAGGTCCTTCACTCCGCTGTGCTCCGTTCAGGATGACATGTCGCGGTATTTCCCTTTCACCCAACCTCGCCCCCACATGTCATCCTGAGGGAGCTGCAGGCTCCCGAAGGACCTGCCCGTCGCGCACGACCTGCCTGTTGACAGCTGACTCCCCCTCCTCTTCCCGCCATGCCCCTTCGACATCTCACCTCTTCCTGCCACGCCCCGCGACTGGCAGGTCCTTCACTCCGCTGCGCTCCGTTCAGGATGACATGTCGCGGTATTTCCCTTTTACCCAACCTCGCCCCCACATGTCATCCTGAGGGAGCCGCAGGCTCCCGAAGGAACTGCCCGTCGCGCACGACCTGCCTGTTGACAGCTGACTCACCCTCCTCTTCCCGCCATGCCCCTTCGACGTCTCACCTCTTCCTGCCACGCCCCGCGACTGGCAGGTCCTTCACTCCGCTGCGCTCCGTTCCGCATGACGTGCCGCAGCATGATCACTGCTGCGAAGCCACCCTCCATCGACAGCCCACGCACCGGATGGGGTCGGATGGGCCTGAGCAACTCGCTATACTGGGCCGGCCCAAGGAATGACCGGCAACTCGGCCCATCGACGGTGGCACGCCCACACGGCAATGCGAGGAAGCACACCATGGAGTCCGCAGGTAGGGTACGGCCGCCTTTCACCCAACGGTTGCTCGACACGATTGAACGCGTGGGGAACAAGGTCCCCCATCCGGCAGTCCTGTTTCTGTGGTTGATCATCGCCGTGATCCTGCTCTCGTATCTGCTGCACCGACTGGGAGTCAGCGTCACCTATGAGCGGATCGATGCCGAGACGCACCAGACGGAAACGGCCATGACCGAGGTGCGAAGTCTTTTGTCGCCCGACGGGATTCGGTTCATTTTTACCTCGGTCGTTCCCAATTTCATCAACTTTGGGCCGGTGGGCATCATCGTGGTGGCGATGATCGGTGTGGGGTTGGCAGAACGTGCTGGCCTGATCGAGGCGCTGATCCGCAAGATTGTTCAGGTTGCCCCTCGTTCGGCCATGACCGCCATTGTGGTCACGCTGGGGCTCCTCTCGAGCATCGCCTCGGACGCGGGTTACCTGGTCTTGATTCCCCTGGGGGCGGCCGCATTTCATAGCCTGGGGCGACACCCCCTGGCGGGCCTGGCTGCCGCCTTCGCAGGGGTCGCCGCTGCCTTCGGCGTCAACTTCTTTGTGAAGCCGATTGATGGCATCCTGGCGGAAATGACGAACGACGCCATTCATATTGTCGATCCCAGCAAGTCGATCGACCTTTCCGCAAATTTCTACTTCGGTGTCGCTTCCAGCGTGTTGCTGATTGTCGTCTGCACGCTCGTGACCAGTCGGCTCGTCGAACCCCGGCTCGGAGCGTATCGCGGGGAGTCCTCCGCCGCGGCCAGCCAGGGTCTCTCGCGGGAGCAGTCGAGAGGCCTCGGGTTCTCCCTGATCGCCTTGCTGGGTGTCGCCACGTTGATCGGGCTGCTCGCGTTGCCGGCTGGCGCGCCCCTTCGAAGCCCGGACACCGGAGCCTTGATGGGCCGATCTCCCTTCATGGACAGCCTGGTCTTTCTGATCATGCTGGTATTCCTGATCACGGGACTCGCCTACGGCTTCGGCGCGAGAACTCTCAAGAATACCAACGAGGCGATCGGTGCCATCACGCGGACCATTGCCGACCTGGGTGAGCTGCTTTTCCTGTTCTTCGTCATTAGCCAGTTTGTGGCGTACTTCAACTTCAGCAATATGGGGACCGTGCTGGCGGTCCAATTGGCCGAGGGGCTGCAGCAGGCCAACCTGAGTCAGACGACACTGTTGATGGCCTTTATTGCCATCGGATTCCTGCTCAGTTTTCTCGTCCCCAACATCTTACCCAAATGGGCGATCATGGCGCCTGTGTTCGTGCCCCTTTTCTTGAAGCTGGGCATCGCGCCGGATGGCGTTCTGGCGGCGTACCGGCTGAGCGATTCTCCGCCCAATGTCATCAATCCCCTGCTGCCCCATTTCGCCCTGGTCGTTGGATTCGCTCAGCGCTGGCAGCGTGATGCAGGCGTGGGAACCGTGGTGGCCATGATGCTGCCATATGCGCTGGCGACGTTTGTTTGCTGGTCGATCCTGTTCTTCGCCTGGTACTGGATGGGCCTGCCGTTTGGACCTGCGCCGTAGCGGGATGGCACGGGGATTGCGATTTGTCATTGGGGTGAATGAGACACTTCCTTCGACCGTAGAGAGAACCATCATGGGCATGACCTGCGCACGTTTCCTTTGGATCACCGGCTATCTCGGCCTGATGGCAGGTACTGCGGTGGACGCGCGCACCTGGACCGATGCCAGCGGCCAATACACCTTGGAGGCCGAATTGGTTACGGCCAATGACGTCGTTGCCGTGTTGCAGCGGGCCGATCACGAGCTGGTGGCCTTCCCCGTGGAGCAGCTCTCGGCTGCCGACCAGGAGTTCTTGAGGTCGCGCGAGGCGCGGGAGATTACCCGACGTTCGCGGGAACGGCGGGCCAGCTGGACGTTTCGAGACGGTACGAAAATGGTTGGCCGCGTCGTGGGCTACACACAGCGTGAGATGACCATTCAGCGACGACGCGGTCAGATCTATGTCAATGACCGACGTCTCCGAAACCTGCCGGAATCGTATCAGGCATTGGTGCCGGCCATCGTGGCCCACCTGGAGCACCTGTCACCGACCGACCCTCGCGCCTTCGAACGGTGGGTGAATCGCCTGCGAGGCCAACCCTGGTCCGTTACGTTAGACGGCGTGGTTCTGGAGGCGGAAAACGGCGATGAGTTCGCCGTGCCGTTCTTCCTTCTTGCCGATGACGACGCAAGGTCACTGCAACTGGGGTGGGACGAATGGCTGGCCGCCCGCCATGACCAGAATGCCGATGCCCTGGCGGAACAGACGTTCCTCCTGGAAACGTTGGCCGACACCCTCCAGCAGGATCGACTCGTGCAGCGGGAGATCGCCCAGATGAACTTGCAGCTTCAGGCGATCCAGGCCGGCGTGACCTCCCTTTGGGAAGTCACGCTCTACCCAGCCGCAGGCCACTTGGGGTTTCCACATTGGGTGGTCGTTCCCGGTCGAAGCAGCAGTCAGGCCATCGACAATGCCCTGCACCTTCATCCCGGTTCTATCGTGGGACCGGTCCGCCGCGTATCTCGGTAGCACGCCCCGATACCCTCACCGCCTCGGTCAACCGCTCGGCGCGTCGTGCCGCAACGCGGCGAGTAGCTGGTCGGTAAGCTGGTCGTCGGGCAGTTTCATGGAGACGCGTTCGAGCATCGTGACCGCTTCCGTCAGGTGTCCCATCGTGATGTAGTGGTAAGCCAGCAGGAACATGGCCGCCGCATCGGTCGGATTCGCACGGACGTAGCCTTCCAGCGTGCGAAGCTGTGACGTGTAGGTCGATGTGTCGGTGTAGAGACCCGCCACCGTCTCCCAGCTCCAACCGGGCCCTACCGCCAGAACCGCGTAGATCGCGGCCGCCGCCTGTTGGAATTCCCCCTTGGCAAACAGGACCAGCGCGCGAAACTCGTGAAGCGTCGCGTCACTGGGCAGCAGGCCGATCGCCTCGTCCACGCGCTTCAGCGCCTCCTCATAGTCGCTCTGCTTGAAGGCCGACCTGGCCAAATCGAAAAGCGTGATTGCCTGCTGCGTGGCATCATCCTGAGGGGATCCTTCGTAGTCCACAAGCGCCTCGGGGGGTGACTCGATCTCGTGGGAATAGTCGAGCCCCTTGGGTACCTCCGCCGTCGCCGTCGCTACGAAGGTCGGTACCACATAGAACGGATTGGCATAGTGGAATGAATCGCCTCGGCCATACATCCAGCCCGGCGAATGGTCCGTCACCCATAAGGGAGGCCAGGTATTGACCGTCCAATGACCGCGATGCCAGCCCTGATGAAATCCATGGTAGAATCCCAGCCAATAGCCATTCTCCCACCGCCATCGAGGCCAACCTGGACCATTCGGCCACCGATCGTCGTCGTTGCCGCCACCGGGCGGATTTCCGTCCGGTCGCCCGATTCCAGGCCGGTCTCCCCAATCCGGTCGGCCATCCCAGTTCGGTCGCCCATCCCACTCCGGTCGACCACCTTGTCCCGGTCGGTCCCCCAAGCCCGGTCGGTCCCCCAGCACCGGTCGGTCCCCCAAGCCCGGTCGGTCTCCCAAGCCCGGTCGATCTCCCAAGCCCGGTCGATCCCCCAATCCTGGGCGACCATCCAGTGACGGTCTGTTTCCAGTGCCCGGCCGATCGCCCAGGCCTGGACGGTTTCCAATGTTGGGACGATTATCCAGGCTTGGGCGATTGCCGATTCCCGGTCTGGTGCCGACGCCGGGTCGGTTCAGGTCACCGGGGGCGGGGCGCGTCACGATATCGCCGCCGGGTCGGTTTCCGACTCCGGTCCCGGGTCGATTCACCGTACTTCCGCCCGGTCTGTCCCGCAGATTGGGTCGATTGCCTGGATTGGGTCTGTTTCCCGGGGCGGGGCGATTCCCGACATCCGTTCGGTTGCCAGTCCCCGGCCGTGACGGACCAGCGGCTCCGGGACGATTGCCCCCAGCGGGCCGATTCGCCGGACTACCCGGTGCGGGCACGATTCCGGGGCGTGGACCAGGCAGATTCCCCGATCTCGGCGGTCGTCCCGCGGGCAGATTGGCGGGGCGATTGAACGAGGGGGTACGAGCAGGCATGGAGGGTCGGCCACCGCCCCCTGCGGCGCCGGCCACGCGGCCGGCAACACCACTGGGGACCCGGGAAGTGGCTTCCCGGCCGAAAAGGCAGAGCAGCGCGACGACGGAAATCAAAGTGCCGATCCGCATGAGTCAAGCCTCCGGTGGTCGTTCAAGGCGGTGCTGCAGCGGCCTGGTCCTTGCGTACAAAGGAAACTGTGCCATCGGGCATGGGCTGTCCTTCCAGATTGCGGCCGCGGGACCGCCAGATCATGTGCTCGTCATCCACGAACTGAACTGTGTTTTGAGCCGTTCCCTCGCGGCCATCGGACAAGACCCCGACCACGTCCGCGGACCAGGTGTTGCCGTCCCGCGTCCACCAGCCTTCCCCGTACCCGCCTCGTGCATCAAAGGTCCACGATCGGATCTGGGATGTCAGGGGATCCAATCCAATCCACTGAGTCACTTCCGCCGCATCCTGATCCTGACCTTGCACCTTATAGTTCTGGACCAGGTATCTCTCGTCGAGTGTCCACTGGGCTGTCAGTTCAACTTTCGGTCCGTCGTCATCGCTGACCCAGCTTCCGACCAGCCACGCGAGTGGCTTGAGAGGAGAGTCAGCCGCCTCCGCGTTGCCAGCGCTTTGATCCGCCGGCAGGTCGCGCGCGCTGCCAATCCGCCAGGTATCACCCTCCTTGATCCACACCGTCGTATACCGGCCCCCGCGATGCTCCCCTTGAGGAGTGGTGATCTCGGCGACGCCGTCCTCGATCGCGACGTCCGGCTTCAGAAATCTCAGTGAGTCGATTTTCAGAGTCAGGCTCTGTCCCTGCAGTCCCTGAGATGCCTCGCGAAACAACTGGGCAATGGCCTGTTTGCCTCGATAGGACTTGCCGTCGTGATTGACATAGTCCGCGTCATCCATCCAGTACTTCATGACGGCGTCGATGTCGCCACGACTGAACGCGGCGCCGTATTCTTCAGCCGACTGTCGGATTACCTGATCGTCCGCGGCGCCATGGCTGGGGGATTGCGCCGGGGCGGATCCAATGGCGGCCGCCAGCAGCAGGACCGCCGTGGCCAAGGTTTTTGTCATCGTTCGAACCTTTCCAAGAATCTTCGCCCCTGCTTCGGGGGAGGGGGCAGGGTGAGGGGCAACGCCGTGACCTGTTTCCAAACTGCGGATTCTCAATCAATACCGCCGTTCTTTCCCCTTCACCCCGACCCTCTCCCCCATCCCAGCGGACTGGGACGGGGGAGAGGGGGCAGGACTTCGGTAGTTGCGGCAATCAAAAATCGGTCACGGCGTCGGGTGAGAGGGCACCTGGCTTTCGGATAAGCCTTTGGCCCACTGCCAGCTAATTCGAAGAAGTGCCCACCGGTTGGCTCGACTTCTCGGCAGAGGCCAAGGCCTCCTTCAACTTCGTCTCGTTCTCGTGGCACAGATTGGTCTTCAACACGGTCCCGCCGAACTGCTGGATCTCTTCCACCACTTTGTCGGGAGTCATGTTGCGGATCAGTACGCAGAGCGCAGCGCTTCCGGGCTTAATCGTCTGTGCCAGGTTTTTCATGAAGCGATCGTCGAGTCCGATATCACCCAGCGCACCGGAAATCGCGCCGGCACTGGCGCCGACGGCCAGGCCAAACAGCGGATTCAGGAAGATCAATCCCACCAGGGTGCCCCAGAATCCACCGCTGGCAGCTCCGGCGGCGGTCAGATTGTACATCTGTCGCAACTTGACCTTGCCTTGCTGATCGCGCACCGCCACGACCGCATCGGCCACGTCAATCAAGTATTCCTTTTGCATTTTCAAGAGCGCCAATCGCACTTCTTCTGCTTTGACTTCGGATTCGTACCCAATCACGACGAGTGTTGCCATGAAGATCTCCTCTGTTGGTCCATAGAAACGGCTTCTGTCGGCCGTTTGCCCAAACTGGGAATATAGGGGGGGGACCGCTGGGCTGCCAAGGGTGCGATCGATGGACGTGATACGCCCTTCACCCCGCTGTTCCCTCTGTGCGGCCCCACGCGTTCGCTGCCACGGCGGCTACGAATCCAACGTGGCCAGGGCCACGGCCAGCTGGCAGCCCCGCGCAAATTCGGGCAAGTCGACATACTCGTTGACGGTATGGATCTCGTACTGCCCGGCCCCAATCGTGACGGTGGGGACACCATGTTTGACCAACCAGTTTGCGTCGAGTCCCCCATTGGAAAACAGCGTGGATGGTTTCAGGCCGATTGCTTCGGCGGCCCGCACGGCATGCTTCACGGCGCCATCGCTGTCGGTCAATTGGAAGGGTGGATAGGATGCCTTGTGAAGGAACTTCACTTCGGACATGGCACCACTGGCATCTTTGATCTCGGACTGTGCCTTCTTGAACGCAGCCTGGTAACCTTCCGCGATTTTCGTGGCGAAGGCGGCATCGGGGCTGCGCGCTTCTCCGACAATATGGACGTAGTCAGTGACGACGTTGGTCGCGTCGCCGGCAGGTTTACCCTCTTTGCCGCCGAAGATGCCGACATTGCTGGTCCCATGCCCATCGGGTTTCTCGACCTTGCCGAACCATCCGCCGCGATGCGCTTCCGCGAGTGCGACGGCGGCGACCAGCGTGGCGGAGATCCCCTTTTCCGGCGCGACGCCGGCGTGGGCCGCCTTGCCCTTGATCTCGACATCCCAGTTCTCCTGGCCCACGGCCCCCACGACGAGGTCCGAGGCCAGTTTGCCATCGACATTGAAGCCCATGGCCACCCCGCCCAGATCGGCCAACTTCAATTCCCGTGCCCCATGCAATCCACTCTCCTCGCGAACCGTGAACAGTAACGTGATCGGAGGGTGAGGGAGTTTGTGCTTCAGCAAGGTTGCCACCAGCGTCACCAACACCGCGCAGCCCGTACGGTTGTCCCCGCCAAGCGCCGTGGTGCCGTCCGAAAGGATCCTGTCGCCATCGCGCCTGGGCTTGACACCCGCGCAGAGCGGTACGGTGTCGAGATGGGTCGAGAACAACAAACGCGGACCTTTCCGCGTGCCGGGCAGATCGACGAGCAGATTGCCGGTCTGGGTCGGCACGGGAATGCGTTCGTTCACCGTGTCGAATCGGATCGACGCGGCAGGGACACCTGCCTGCTTCAGCTCCTGCGCAACGGCCTCGGCGATGGCCTTTTCCTGGCCGGTGATGCCCTCGACGTTCAAGAACCGCGTCAGCAGTTCTTCGGCTGCTTTCACGTCCACAGGAATTGTCATGCTGCTCATGGTGGCGCTCCGCGACAGGTTCTTTCGCGTGCCATCGTAGTCGTCAGAACGGCAGCAGCCAAGGGACGAGCAGAACGCAGACTGCCATGACGACAAAGCTGAAGGGGGTCCCCAAGCGAACAAAGTCCCCAAAGGTGTAATTTCCGGGGGTTACGACCAGAGTATTCACGGGCGACGAGACCGGTGTCATGAAGGCCGTTGACGCTGCCAGGGCGACGATCATGGCGAAGGGATACGGAGAGGCCTGGAGGTCATCCGCAATGGCAATCGCCACCGGTGCCATCAATACCGCCGTCGCGGTATTGGAGATGAAGAGTCCCAGAATGGCCGTGATCGCGAAGAGGGCGGCGAGCACCGCTCGGGGACCGGCACCCCCAACGACGGCCATCAATCCGTCCGCCGCCAGGTCGACCCCACCCGTCCGATCGAGCGCAATCGAGAAGGGCAACATGCCCACGATCAGCACGAGGGTTTTCCAGTCGATGGCACGATAGGCGCTCGTCAGGTCGACGCACCCCAGGGCCCCCATCAGCAGACAGCCCAGCAGCGCGGCCTGTACGTTCGGAACGATGCCGCTCACCATCAGCCCAACAACCAGCAAGAGGCACATCACCGCATGAAGCGACTTGCCCGCAATCGGCAAGACTTCGTCAAATTCCGCCGGCAGGTTGAAGAGGAGCAGGTCCTTGCTGTGCGAGCCCAAACTGCGAATGGAGCTCCATGGCCCGATCAAGAGCAGCGTATCTCCCAACCTGAGTTCTTCGTCGTTCACACCATGCTCCAAGGCCTGCCGGCTCCGCCTCAATCCGATGACGGTAAGTCCATACCGCGAGCGAACGGCGGCACCTGAGATCGTTCTGCCAATCAGTTCGGATGTCGGGGGAACGATGACTTCTGCCATACCGATTTCTTGCGCCTGGTCGATGAAATAGGTACCCGTCGTGGGCAAGTCTTCCAAGGCAAAATGTTTCCTGAGGGCCTCGACATCGGGGTCGGGCGCAAACAGATCCACGAACAACAGGTCACCTACCTGCAGTTCAGTCGATTCCGTGGGCTGCCGCAGTTTTCCTTGACGTTCCAGGGCGACCAGGTTGGCACCCACCGATTCGCGAAGGTTCAGTTCCCCCAGGGGCTTACCCACCAAGGGCGAACCCGCTTTCACACGCACTCGCTGTTCACGCCCCGCAAGTTTGTACTCGTCGATCCACTCTGCCAGACTCGAGCTCCCACGGTCGCCCGCAGTTCCATCACCCGATGCGCCCAACCAATGCCTGGCGAAAAGCATGTAGACGACCCCCAAACCCAGGATGGGAAGGCCAAAGGGCGTGAAGCTGAAGAAACCAAATCCGTCGTGGCCATTGCGTTCGAGCTCCCCGCTAACCACCAGGTTGGGCGCCGTCGCGACCAGGGTCATCATGCCGCTGATCAGCGCACTGAAGCTGACTGGCATCATCAGGCGGCTGGGGGAGATCCTGGTGTTCTGGGCAATCCGCAGGGCAACGGGGATAAAAATGGCGGTTACCGCCGTAGAGCTCATCATCGATCCCAACCCGCACACGACCAGCATCAACCACATGATTAAGCGGGTCTCGTTCTGTCCGGCTGTTGCGATCAGCCAGTCCCCCAGTCGGCGAGCCACTCCGGTACGAACGAGCCCATCGCCCAATACGAACAGGGCCGCGATCAGTACGATATTCGCATCGCTGAAGCCTGCCAGGGCCTCGCCCATGGTCAGTACGCCCGTGAAGGGGAGCACGGTCAGCATGATCAGCGCCACCGCGTCCATCCGCGGCCTGTTCAGGGCGAACATCACGACCGCGGCGGCCAGCAGCCCCAGAACCACCGCGAGTTGCGAGTTCATGCTGGCCCCTGTGATAGAAACGAGTCCGCGGCCGAATCGCCGGCGGGCTCGGATGGAGTTGTGTCCCCGATGGGCCGGTCGAGTCCACGCGGCCCGTGGCCACTGTTTATAGTGAGGCGCCCTGCCCGCTTCCAGGGGAGCCGCAGCACCGGATCCTATGCGAAAGGAGCCCCCCCACGCGTCGAACCCTAGAAGTTGTACTGGGCCAACGTCTGGATCCGGTCGGCGAGACCCGATTGGCCATCGAGGTTCTCACGCTCACCCCACACATATTCCACCGCCAAGGACATCCTGCGGATCGGCAGCCACCACAGGCTGGCAGCCAGATACTTGGCACCTGCATACGTGTTGCCTGGCTGTCCGGGCGGTGACCCCATCCGCACTTCCGAATACGTGAGATTGGACAGCCAGCGTTCCGTAAACCAATGTTCGTAGCTGGTGTTCCACCCCGTCGCCGACAACAGATCGAAGGCACCCGTGGCAGGGTCGACGAGTCCATCCAGACCGAGTCCTGCCGAGTCCTGAACGTAGCGCGCAATACCCTGGCCGTAGTTGTACTGGGCCAGGATGCGACAGCGCTCCAGCCCCGAGGGGTCCACCTGACGCACCGGGTTACTGCCGGTCAGGATCGCCCATGGATGAAACACCGTGCTGGCACTCGCGCCCCAGCCAGTGCGACGCGTGACTTCCCCCAAGGTGGGGCGGTATCCAATCGCTCGCACCACCGAGGACAACTGCACGTGGCCAAAGTCCGATTCATACCGCAAATGGGTCGCGCCATCCGGAACGTCCTGGACGCCCACCCCCAATCCACTGGTCGTGATATCCGAAAAGGGCTGCTCGATGCCCGCGGCCCAATAGAGCTGATCGGCCAAGGGGATCGTCACACGGGCACCTGGCCGGCGCTGATTGAGCAGTCCCCGCGGGCCCGCAAAGTCCGCGGTACTCGGCCAGGAATTGCTATCCATGAACACCGTATTCTGCTGGCCCACACGAAAGTAGCCGAAGTCGACGAAGGCAAACCGCAATCGGAAGGGGTTCCCGCCCCCCCCCACGGCCTGCGCGGGTCCATTGAAGAAATCGCCTTCAATGAACGTATGCGCGTTCCATTCGAGAAATGGCGTGGGCGTCCAAGTTTCCAGCGCGAAGCGACTGTACCGCGCACTGAAATTGAAGTTCTGACCCACCTGCTGAGGAATGGGAATGGTGTTCGTTACGAAATCGTCGCGACTGCCGATGGGATCGAAGTCGAACATCCCACCGAGTCGCACAAAGCCCCGCAATCGCATGGAGGTATTGCTGCCGGGGACCAGGAAGGACCCTGGGAAGAGGCCGCGAGTGACAAATTTCTGTCGCTCTTCCGGCGTGACCGGGGCGGGAGGCGTGATGGGGGTGAATTCCGGCGCCCCCGCCACGTCTTCGATCTCTCGTGCCTCGTAACCGGCCGGGGCATAGTCCGCCAGCGCGCGTGCCCCAATGCCCCAGGTATTGTAATAGTCCAAGCCATAGACATACGCCGGCAGGGGAGGCGAATAGCGGCCATACTGCAACATCCAGGGCGGATCCTGGAGGAGGCCCGGGGAATAGCCATTCGGGGGATAGTCGGCGTCGTGCGCCTGGAGCAACGGATCCGCATCGATCCGTTCATTGAGGCGCGGAGCCGCCGGAAACCCCTCTTCCGCGCGGTAGGGCGCCACGGGAAATTCCCCCTCGGGAAAGACCTGCGAGGTTCCCGCCCCATCGACAAGCAAGCTGGGCAACGGCCCAATCCCGTCGGTCGGCGGTAGCCGTGACAGCGGTGGCGTCTGACCGGGCAGGTCCGCTGCCATCACCGCAAGCAGGGCCATCGCCCTGAAGACGCGCCCCTGCCATGCGCTGCGTCGGTATCGACGCATCCGGTGCCTGCACGGCATGGTGAAACGGCACGCTCCTGGCATGTTCACCGACTCTTGGGTATCGCCAGAACTATCAGGGACCTCGCGGAAGATGGCACAATCGAAATCATCGGCACAATCGGCAATCTTCCACTGGCATTTCGAGTCGTTTTCCGGGCCTGGCATGCCACCGGCGAGATCCCGGTTCCGCGGCGTCCGTTCCCGCGAACGGGACCGGCCCACCAAGGAGAGCGACCGCGCGCCATCGGCCTGGCAGTCATGGCTCCGCAACGCCGATCGGGCCGTGGCCCCGGTCCAGTTTGCGTCGGCCGTCTATCCGGACCGGTCGGTTCGTTTTGTTACAGGGGTTATCCGGATCGACGCAAAACCGGCCATTGTGCCGGTCGAAGTAAACGTAGCGGTTTGCATGCGCGTGAGCGCCGACGAGACCTGATGCGAGCAACCCATCATGGATGAACGCCGATTCTGGATCCTTGCCACGGCCCTTGGCTGTTTCTGGGCCCACCCCTCGCCGGCGGCGGAATCGGCCCTTGGCCCGGCCTATCACATCGTCCTGCATTCGCGCCATGCCCAGGCCGCTCCGCAACGGAGCCGCGATGCCCAGACAGGGGGCGGTTCGATTCTGGTCGAACAGATCGAACCCCACACCATTGTGATCTCGCTGTTTGGTTCGGCCGCCGCCGGCTCCGGTTGCCGTGGCTGCCAATCGGCCATCGATTTTCAGCTGCAGCAGGAACTGGAAATCGAACCTACGAGAAAGGGGGTGCGTCCCCCTCGCATCGGAATGACGGCTCGTGTCATGGGAACCTTGCAGGTCACCGACCCTGGTCATTGCGGCCGATCGTGTGGCTCGGCCGGTCAGGGACCGGCGTGTGCCGATCTGTCATGTCAGGGAGTCCGCATCCTGACCGTGGGTGTGAATCCTTCGGCCGTCGCGGGGGGGCAGGAGCTGGCCATCAACCATCGCGCCGGTCCCGTGGAGACCGTGGCTTCTCCCGGCATGTATTGCCTGACCGCCTCGTTCCGCATTCAAGCCGATCAAGGGAAGTCCTTCTTTCATCGCCAGTTTGCCATTGCTGATTTCGATCCGGCCCCGCAGCTGGACTCCTTTTGGGCCGACGCGTTAGTGCCGTTTCAAGCCATTCCCAGGAGTGACTTCGGCTTCAAGATCGCGCTGCGGGTCATCGAGGACACGGAAGTGGAGCTGGCGAGTCATCAGGCGAGCTTTGGGATGCTCCCGCCCCGCGTGGTGGCCCACACCGCCGGGATCCCCGCGCCTCCGGTGACGCTCAAGCCCTGACTCCCCTCTCGCGATCTCGGCGCGCGGTGCGATTAAGTCCGCCAAGACCAACGGATGCCGCGCGATTCTTTGCGAGTCACGGAAGGGAGCCACTCGGTCACCCCGCGGTCCGCCGTTGCGAAGGCCGGCATGATCTGAGAAGATCCGCTCGCGGCGTCGCGATCGTGCCGCACACCGTCCCTGGGCACGTTTCCATCGCACCCCCTTAGGACCCATTCCCCGCCATGACTGACCAGGCAACATCTCAGCACACTCTGCCCCCCATCCAGCGACGCATTCTGGGTGTCCTCGTGGAAAAGGCCAAGACCACGCCTGATGCCTATCCCCTTTCACTCAACGCGATCGTCACGGGATGTAACCAAAAGAGTAATCGCGATCCCCAAATGAACGTGGATGAGCAGGCGGTCGAGGATGCCTTGGACGCCTTGCGACACGCCGGGGTGGTCACCGAGGTTCAAGGTTCGGGACGCGTCCCGAGATATCGACACCATATCAAGGAGTGGTTGGGAGTCGACGGGACGGAGGTGGCCGTCATCACCGAGCTCCTCTTGAGAGGTGCCCAGTCGGTCGGTGACTTGCGCGGGCGAGCCGCTCGTATGGCAGCCGGCCAGCTTGCCGACGTCCATGCCCTGAAGCCCGTGCTGGACTCGCTCCTGGCCAAGGGACTGATCCTGGAGTTGACACCGCCAGGACGCGGGCAATGGGTAACCCATGCGCTCTATCCGACCCAGGAACTGGACCGGGTTCGCCGGGAAGCCCAGTCCATTCCTCCCCCAACCGCCGAAGACGATTCCCTGCCGGCAACGCCGCCTGTCCGCCATTCCGGGGGCACCAGCGGCGACCGTGAGCTGCAGGACTTGCGGAGGGAGCTGCAGGAATTGAAAGAACAGTTCGACCGGCTCACCTCCGATGTGGCGGAACTCAGGCAATTGCTGAGCTGACCGGGCCGCCACCCCAAGAAGATTTGACAGCCGGTCTCCCTGGATCCAATAATGGACATTGGTGTCTTGTTTCCCTGCCACGTGGAATCGTAAAGGAGGACCGCCAATGTCAACGAACCATCGCAGAGTTCTCTGGGGAGTGGCCACTCTGGCCGTTCTCGCGTTGCTTGGGATCGGCAATTCGACCCAAGCTCAGATTGACCCTGTGGGTCCTCTTGCAGTCGCCAGCGGAACGCCGGTTGATTTGTACTTTCTCAACGAGATTCCGCCCGGCGGGCAAATCAAGGTCTTCGATTTCCTGGGGGAGGCCCTCAATCAGACGTCGACAACGCTCCTGTTGGAGGTGGCCTACGACTATGTGGACGCCGCGGGGAACACCGTGCTGATCAATCCGGGAGGCAACGTCATTGCCATCCCACCGGGTGGTCCCTGGCCAGTCGATCCCGGGCCGTACACACTGAATTTCTGCCCTCAGGAAGTGAGCCTTCATTTTCAATTGCGGGACATCGGAGAGATCCTGCTGCAGGGGCAGTACGGTCACATATGTCTGGTTCCCGAACCGAGCGGCGCCATCAGCGCCTTGGTGGGCCTGTCGCTGTTGGCACTTCGGCGGCGACTTGGGCCCTGCTAGTGCGAGTCGCAACCTGAAGAGGATCAACCGCCTGTCCCCATCCAAGCCTGTTGGATGGGGACAGTCCATTCGGATCGGCCGCGGTTGTCAGATGTCGTAGTACATACAGAACTCGTAGGGATGCGGTCGCAGCCGGAGGGCGTCCACTTCGTTCTTGCGCTTGTACGAGACCCAAGTTTCGATCACGTCGGAGGTGAACACGTCACCTCGCAACAGAAAGTCATGATCCCGTTCCAGCGCCAGCAGGGCCTCGTCCAGGGAACCGGGGGCCTTGGGGACCTCTGCAGCCTCCTCGGGGGGCAAGTCATATATGTCCTTGTCCAACGGGTCGCCCGGGTGGATCTTGTTCTGGATGCCATCGATCACCGCCATCAGAATGGCAGAGAACGCCAGGTAGGGATTGCAGCTCGGGTCCGGGCAACGGAATTCCACGCGTTTGGCCTTGGGACTGCTGCTGTACATAGGAATACGGCAAGATGCCGAGCGGTTTCGCTGCGAATAGGCCAGGTTCACAGGGGCCTCGTAGCCCGGAACCAGCCGCTTGTAACTGTTCGTCGTCGGATTGGAAAACGCCAGAATGGCGGGCGCGTGCCGAAGCAAGCCGCCAATGGCATAGAGGGCCATGTCGCTCAACCCCGCGTACCCACCCCCCGCAAAGAGCGGTTTGTTCTCGTTCCAGAGTGAAATATGCGTGTGCATGCCACTGCCATTGTCACCGTACAGCGGCTTGGGCATGAAGGTCACCGTCTTGCCATGGCGACGCGCCACGTTCTTCACGATGTACTTGTATTTCAACAGACTGTCGGCCATTGTGACCAGGTCGGCGAACTTCAGGTCAATTTCCGATTGCCCCCCTGTTGCTACTTCGTGGTGCTGACACTCTACGTCCATGCCGCAGTCGATCATGCATTGCATCATCTCATTGCGGATGTCCATCAACTGATCGGCGGGCGGGCAGGGAAAATAGCCCTCCTTGTAGCGTAGCTTGTAACCCAAATTGGGGCTCTCGATCCTGCCACGGTTCCACTGACCCTCCACGCTGTCGACATGGAAATACCCCTCGTGCGCAGATTGGTCAAACCGCACGTCGTCAAAGATGAAGAACTCGGCCTCGGGGCCCAGATAGGCCGTGTCGGCGATGCCGGTTGACTTGAGGTAGTTCGCCGACTTCCGAGCGATATTCCGGGGGTCTCGCGTGTAATCTTCGCCGGTCAACGGATCCTGAATATTGCAAATCAACACCAGGGTCGGCATCGCCGTAAACGGGTCGAGAAATGCCGTGTTGGGCTCGGGAACGACCAGCATGTCGCTCTCATTGATCGCCTGCCAGCCCCGGATACTCGATCCGTCAAATCCGAGTCCGCTTTCAAACACATCTTCATCCAGTTTGCCGACGGGAATCGTGAAGTGCTGCCACAACCCAGGAAAATCCATAAATCGAAAATCGACGGCTTTGACCTCTTTTTCACGGCAGAGTCCGAGCACGGCCTGGGGGGTCAGGTTCTTCATGTTCTACTTTCTAGGGGGGCATTCGAATCAGGGGCCGCGTCCCATCCGAGGACCCGGCAGCCCAAACCTTGAGCATAGAGCAACTCTCATGCCATCAGAGCCAAAGGCCTCGTGGCTCGCCACGCGGCCGCCGCCGTCACCGGACCGTTTCGAGGCGCCGGCAATGGCCAAAGTCGGTCACGGCGGCCGCCTCGACACCACTCCAGGAACTTTCGCAAGGACTTGCCTGATATGCGCAAGAGTTGGGCAGCCATGGCGCGCCACTGGGCAGACGCGCGTTGCCACTGGCGAATCCAACCCGGGCGGAGTACATCTAACGTTTCCCGAGATATCGAATCCGGCAGCTACGGATTTCAGGGCCACGCCGCGCGATGCGATCCAAGTTTTTTCTCTACCTGGCGCTCTTCCTCATCGCGCTGATCGTCCTGTATTTCCTGTGGCTTGTCGCCAAGGCAATTTACACGATTCTCTTCGATATCTGGAACGATCGGGAACTGGCCCGCCTGGCGGACCAGCTGGCCGCACGGCGACAGGAACGGCGGCTGGCGTCCGAACGGCGTCTGAAGAACGGCTGCGATCACGAGTTCGACGACGTTCTGGGCGCATTACCGCCCGATGTCTGTCGAAAATGCGGACTGGCACGCGAGCTGCCAGCGGGTCCCTGTGATCACGTCTGGAGGATACAACCGGGAATTATCCCGGAGAGCCGCTGCGAACGCTGCGGAGAGCGTTACACTGGAATACCCGCCGCATAAACGAAAGGCTACGCCGCCATGAAGGAAGTTCAGTTGAATCGTCGAGCCTTGATTGCGGGTGCGTCGGCTTTGTCGCTGACCGCACATTGGCAGTCGTCCGCCCTGGGACAAGCAGAACCTGGCCCCGTGGACGCACCGCTGGCAATTGCCACCTGGAACTTTGGCCAGATCGCGGTGGACCGAGCGCTGAAGACCTTGTCCGAGGGGGGTACCACGCTCGATGCCGTGGAACAAGGGATTCGCGACGTCGAGTCATCGGGCGGCACGTCCGTTGGCCTGACGGGCAAGCCCAACGCGGCGGGTTTCGTGCAGCTGGATGCCTGCATCATGGATGGCCCCGGCCATCGGGCCGGCAGCGTCGCTGGTCTGGAAGGGATTGTCCACCCCATTTCCGCAGCGCGCAAAGTCATGGAACAAACGCGTCACGTGATGCTTGTGGGCGATGGCGCGCGGGCGTTCGCCCTGAAGTGCGGATTGGAATCGGTGCCGATCGACGGTCACGAGGCCAAGGCCCAGGCCTGGTGGAAGCAGGTGCAACTGCCCCAGCCTCAACAGGCCTTTCATCCGCCCGTCGGGGCGCGGGACCAGGCCAGGCCGGCCGATGATCACGATACCGTAACGCTGCTCGTGCTGGGAAAAGACGGCACGATATCGGGAGGCTGCTCCACCAGCGGATTGGCCGACAAGTTCCACGGGCGCGTCGGCGATTCACCCATCCTGTGCAGCGGACTGTACGTCGACAACGAAGTGGGAGCGGCCGGCGGCACGGGTATTGGCGAGAACATCATGCGTTACGGTGCTTCGCTCTTGATCGTCGAGGCCATGCGCCGTGGTGCCACCCCCACGCAGGCCTGCCACGAAGTCCTCCAGCGGATCATGCGTTCCGAACCCCCCGAAAAGGTCCTCGATATTTACTTCATCGCCTTGGACAAACAGGGCCGTTACGGCGCAGCGGGGACGCAGGAATTTCCTCACGCCGTGGCCTACCCCGGGTTCTCCCAAATCCTCACCAGCCCGCCCTTCACTCCGCCGACGTGAGCGGTTTTCGTCGTGGGAACCCAGGCCATGTTGTCCAAGACTGCCGAGTATGCACTGAGGGCCGTTGTCTGGCTCGCACGCGAACCAGGGCGTGCCGAGTCGTCCGAACATCTGGCGGAAGCCACCAAGGTGCCTCGCCGATATCTGCACAAGGTCTTGCAGGACCTCGTTCATGCCCAAATCGTCCGATCGCAATCGGGCCCTGGGGGTGGATACGCCTTGAACATGCCTCCGAGACATGTCTCCATTTTGGATGTCGTTAATGCCGTTGCGCCGCTGGAACGCATTCACGCGTGCCCCTTGGGGCTTTCGTCGCATACCAGGTTATGCCCACTCCATAAGGAACTTGACCGCGCGTACGAGGCGACGGAGCAGGCGTTCGCTCGCGTGACCCTGGAAAAACTGACCACGTCGACGGATACGATCTATCCGCTGTGTGATGTCCCCTAGGCGAAGCTGGGCGTTTGGGACCCATTCGCCTGGAGATCCTCCTTGCACTCGAGAGCGTTTTCACCATGACGGTTGCGGATGGGCACAGGCCCTCTGGTTTCAAAACGACGCAAGAAACGGGAAGGCTCGCGCCGTACCGCGACAAGGATCCTGTACCTCCCATGCACACGCGCTCTAACATTCCAGGCCGACGATGAATGTGGGTGAAATGGTGCTGCATGCCGCCCGCGGCATCGGCGTGGCGGAAGTGTTTGGAATCCCCGGCGACTTCGTCTTGCCGCTGTTCCAAGTCATCGAGCAATCGGCCATCCTCCCGCTGTACACCCTCAGCCATGAGCCTGCAGTCGGATTTGCGGCCGACGGCGCCGCGCGCTGGCGATGTGGGCCATCCCTGGCGGTCGTAACGTACGGCGCCGGAGCGCTCAACATGGTAAATCCCGTGGCCGCGGCCTATGCTGAAAAATCGCCGGTGATTGTCGTCTCGGGTGGACCAGGAATCCACGAGCACCGGGCCGATCTGCTCCTGCACCACCAAGCCAAACGATTGGACTCACAGTTTTCCATCTATTCGGAAATCACATGTGACCAGGTCCGGCTGGACAATCCCGCCACTGCCCCGGACGACGTAGCGCGAGTGCTCGCGTCATGCTTGACGCATTCGCGCCCGGTCTATATCGAAATCCCGCGAGACCAGGTATTCGAACCTTGCCTGGCGGCCCCCCCTTCGGTGGCCGACGAATCCCATGATTCCGATGCGGTGGATGCCTGCGTGGAAGAAGTGCTGGACCTGCTGCAGGATGCATCGTCCCCCGTCCTGTTGGTGGGGGTCGAAGTCCGACGCTTTGGGTTGGAGCATACGGTCGCTGCCATCGCACGAAGATTCGGGCTGCCCGTTATCACCAGCTTCATGGGGCGCGGACTGCTCGCGGATTCCGAAGCGCCGTACCTGGGGACCTATCTGGGCGTCGCCGGCGAACCGGCGATTACCGATCTGGTGGAGAAATCGGATGCCCTCGTACTGCTGGGAGTGATTCTCTCGGATACGAACTTTGGGATTTCGAAGCAGCGAATTGATCTTCGACGGTGTGTTCAGGCACTCGATCGGCGCGTCAGCCTGGGCTTTCACATTTATCCCGACATTCCCCTGTCCGTGTTCGTCCAACGGTTGCTCGAATGCGAAGTCCCCCAGCTGAAACATGCCGTGACTTGGACGTCCCTGTTGCCGAGCGCACGGGCCACGCCGCGCGAGCCCGCCAGGATGGAGCATGCCGTGACTTCCCCAGACGATGCTCCCATCGGCCCCGATGATATCGCGATCGAGCTCAATGCCGTGGTTCCCCAGCGCGCTCCCTTTCCCCTGGTCGCGGACATGGGCGACTGCCTATTCACCGCGATGGCGATCGAAGGAACGCAACTGGCAGCACCTGGCTATTATGCGACCATGGGCTTTGCCGTTCCGGCTGCGTTTGGTGTCCAGGTGGCGTCCGGCAAGCGCCCTGTGGTACTGGTCGGGGATGGCGCATTCCAAATGACTGGCTGGGAACTCGTCAATGCCCAGCGATATGGTTGGGATCCAATCGTCGTCGTACTGAACAACGCGGGCTGGGAGATGCTCCGCGCGTTCCAGCCTGAATCCCGCTTCAACGACCTTCCCGAATGGAACTTTTCGGCGATCATCCGCTCCCTGGGGGGGCGCGGATCGCAGATTCGGACACGCCGCCAGTTTCGTGAAGCGCTCGAAATCGCGCTCCGTGAGCCTGGCGTGGTACATTTGCTCGAAGTCCTGCTGCCACGCGGCGTCATCTCCACCACGATGCGGCGTTATGTCGAAGGAATTGCCCGCCGAGGCACCCCTGGGGCCGTCCACACCTAGGCCGTGTTGGAAAACCGTTCCGCCGTGGGACGCTCCGACCGCTGATCGAAGGGCCCATGCCGCCAGGTTGAGTATCTGACCGTCAACACGATGCAACGTCCTGCATCACCCTCCCGCCTGCGGGAGGGTCGGACGCGCAGCGGCCGGGGAGGGTCCGGGGAGGTTCCCCTCTCCGCTCGCCTTGCTCGCGGCTCTCCCGGAGGGAGAGTCAAGCCACAAGGTTGGCAGGCCGGTTACGCCCTGCGTCCGGGCCGTTGGAGGACGGCTTCCAATAGTACACCTCGACGTGTAGAATTCGGCTTTTAATCCTCGCCGCGTGGTGGCCCGTTGCCGCTCATGGCCCGGCGGGAAAAGGAAATGCATGCATGAATCGCACCGAATACCACGATGCATTACGCTTCGCCTATCGCATGGAAACGGCCGGCTCCATCGCCGGAGAGGTCGGCATGCTGTTGCGGGATGATCCGGAAGAGAAGCGAAAGCTCGATCTGGTCCGGCGGATCGAAGCAGGCAATAAGCGCCTCTGTCTGCAGGCATTCGCGAACGAAGTGATTGAGGCCCCTCCGATCGAGCCAGCACTCTATCGCGCAGCTTACAAGATTGGATTGCGGTTCGGCGAGGGAAACTGGGATTCCTTCCTGGATCGCTTTGAGGCTACTGTTCACCCCAACGAGTTCGCGCGATGGATACACGACGAGCATGGCTGCGAACTCCAGCACGAATATGCAGGGGTCGATTTGGGGCTGCTGCGCCACCTGTTGTCTCATGAAGCATTGCTGCGCACCTTTGTCGACCTGGAACGGGAGGGGCGTGGAGAAGTCGCCGTCGAGGGAATGACCCAGTTCCTTGCCAACGCGTACGACGTCGCGGGAATTGGCCCCTCGGATCCCGTCGGCTGGTGAAGGTTGGAGCCATGGAGAGGAAGCGAGGATGAGTACTCTATCTCAAGAGCCTCCACGACACCCGCGGGGCGTTCGCGCGCGGGTATTGCTCGCCAGCGTATTTGGCCCCTACGCGGAAGACGACGCGTATGGCAGCCGCGCCATCAACCCCATGGAGCTCTATCACAATCAAGTCACCAGGGTCCAAGGAGGCTTTTCGTTTCGCACGTTCAATCGTTCGTGGGGGCTGATGTTGATCCAGGCCAACTTGCAGGCCCCCTGCGTGATGCTCGATTTTCCCACCAGGGAGCGGTTCATCGAGGAACTCAAGAATCATACCTATGACGTGATTGGGATCAGCTCCATCATGACGAACCTGCTCAAGGTGCGCCATATGTGCAAGCTGATCCGCAAGCACCAGCCGCAGGCCACGATTGTCGTGGGAGGACATATCGCGAATCTCCCCGAACTGGCCAAATACGCGGACGCCGACCACATCGTGCGGGGGGACGGGGTCCGCTGGATGCGCCAGTTCTTGGGGCAGGACGAACAGGATCCCATCCGACACCCGGTGGTACGCGGCAATATTGGTTCCCAGATCATGGGGGTGACACTGCAGAACCATCCTGGTGATGCCTGTGCCACCTTGATCCCCGCGGTCGGCTGTCCGATCGGCTGCAATTTCTGCTCGACCTCGGCCATGTTCGGCGGCAAGGGGAAATTCGTGCAGTATTACCGGAGTGGACGTGAGCTGTTCGACGTCATGTGCGGTCTGGAATCGTCGCTGCGGATCCGCTCGTTTTTCGTGATGGACGAGAACTTCTTGCTGAACAAGAAACGCGCGCTGGAACTGCTGGAACACATGGAAAAGCACCGCAAGCCCTGGTCCCTTTATGTCTTCAGTTCGGCCAACGTGCTGCAGATGTACACGACGGAGCAGCTCGTCGCGCTCGGCGTCTCCTGGGTGTGGCTGGGGCTGGAGGGAAAGAATTCACAATACACCAAGCTGGCCGGCACCGATACGCAGCAACTGGTGCGCACCCTGCGAGAACACGGGATCCGTGTACTCGGGTCCAGCATCATCGGCCTGGAGGATCATTCGCCCGAAACGATCGATGCGGCCATTGAACATGCAGTCCGCCACGAAACGGAATTCCACCAGTTCATGCTCTATACGCCCATCCCCGGCACCGCGCTGTTCATGGAACTCGAATCGAGACAGCTGTTGAAAAGCCTGGCCGAAGTCACGATCGCCGATATTCACGGGCAACACGTATTCAACTATCGACATCCGCACATTACTGATGGAGCCGAGACCGAGTTTCTGCTGCGGGCCTTTCGTCGCGATTTCGAGGTCAACGGTCCGAGCGTCGTACGAATCATTCGCACGGTGCTGAGGTCTTGGAAAAAGTACAAGCACCACGCGAATCCACGGATCCGGGCGAGATTCGCTCACGAAGCGTCGAACCTGCCCGTGCGCTACGCCGGGGTCTTGTGGGCGACTCGGCAATGGTATCGCGAGGATCCACGGAGGATGCAAGAGATTGACGAACTCCTGTCGGAGCTCCACGGCGAATTTGGCTGGCGGTCGCGGATTGCCGCCCCGCTCGCTGGCCGGTTCCTCTTGCAGCGCCTTCGTCGGCAGGACGCACGCCTGCGAAACGGCTGGACGTACGAACCACCATGCTTCTACGAGACCAACCAGGCCGATTGGCCAGCGGAAGCGAAGCCTTGTCAGAGCATCCTGGTCGGCGCGGCGCCCGAAGTGGAGCAGGGGACCGACGTGCGGGTGCGGACCGCTGCCGATTCCACCAACGGTTCCGCATCCGGTGACCGCGTGGATCCTGCTACGGAGCGACATCGCACCGCGGCCCGTGCCGCGACGTCTGCCGCTTCCGGTTCAAAGTTCCGCTCATAGAACGTTGGCGGTTCACGCGTCCATCCGGCGTTCAACCGGCGTGACTCCTGGCATAACCGCCAATGGACATATCTGCCGCCCAACGAAGCGGCCAGACGGGCCTTCCAGCCAAACTCGGCGTAGAGCTCTCGCAAGAGCTTCTGCATCTCATCTCGCATGGCCGGTTGATTGCGGTAGAAACGGGTCGCGGCCCCGACAGCCGCTGCCATGCTCGTCCCCAAGTCTCGCGCCTCCCAAGCGAATCGGCGCCGAATCCGCTCGCAGGCATCATTTCGGTATCGTCTCCAACCGGCCAGCATCGTTCGAACCGTCCGAATCACACTCGGACCGTTCCGTTCATAGTCCCGCTGAAACGCGCGCAACAACAGCGATTCTTCTTCGCCTCGCTGCAAATGGGGATGTCGAAAATTAAAGCGATATTGACCATGCCAATCATAGAGCGGCGACTCGGCCTCTCCCTTCATCTTCCCTGCGGCCGACATCTGGGAGAAAAGGGGCGTTCCTGGCAATGGGGTGTACAACATGAACTGGTGAAAATCCGTGGCGTAGGCCGCCGCGTAGTCAATCACGCGGTCCATATTGGCCGGGGAATGATCCTCCATTCCAATGATACTGGAGCCCAACACCCGGATCCCATGCGACTGCAGGTCACGTACCAGTTGCCTCGCGTCGATCCCTTCCAGCTTCTGATACGGACTGTCCTCACCCTCCAGCCCCAGCCATACCCACGAAATCCCCAAGGAGACCAACTCCCGAATGTCATACCGACTCAAGACATTGGCCGAACTGAACACATAAAACGTCCACGCTTTTCCCTTCTGCTCCATCAATTCCAGCAGCCGCATGGCACGCTTGCGGTAGAGCAGGAAATTCTCGTCCATCACGAAAAAGGAACGGGCCTTCATCTCCGCTTCCAACTGTCTGGCGATCTCGAACACTTCGTCGCCCGAGGAATAGAAATTCACAAACCGTCCCTTGCCTCCAAACATGGAACTGGTCGCACAAAAATTGCAACCCATGGGACACCCGACCGAGGGGATCAGCGTCGCTGCCGTGTCCTCTGGCCGCGAGCGAAGGTCGATGCCCAAACTCCGCATCTCGATGGGCGTCGAGATCAGAGGGTGCCGAATGGGCCGGTCCGCGCGCTCGCCAAGAAAACGACGAAACCACGCCACGCCTTCACCACGTACGATGTAGTCCGCGTCAATCCGATCGGCCAGATCGGGAAGATTCGCCACATGACCACCCACGACAATGGTGGCGTTGGGCTGATACTCGCGGATCAGCGAACACATCGCTTTTACCTTCAAGATATTCACCAAGATGCTGCTGATTCCGATCACATCGTACGTGCGCTGGCGAAGCTCCTGAATGAAGCGATCGAGATCCGGAAAGTCGAGCAGCATGCAGGGGGCCGTGATGTTGGACTGGATGAGCATCAATCCCCAACTGCGATGGAAAATACGCAGCGAAAACGGTCCCTGCACGCGCGTGACCTGGTTGTGGTAAAGCTCCATGGGATTGATCAAACGACTGCCGTACTCGTCGTCCTGGGCGTAAGGACCAAAGACGCTCGTCAAAAGGACTCGCGCGCGGCGGCCCAAGGGATGGCGAGGTGCTTCCTGCGGCGATCGGTTCGTCATGGCATTTCGTCTCATGGGAAGGAGTCGATCCGGCCCTGGGCACCGCGGCCCAAGGCACCGGCGCCGACAATTCTACATATAGACGTATATGAATGAAAGGTCAGGGGATTCGGCCGCAGAAACCGGGGGAACTGAAGCTGCTCCACGGGCTCTGGCGACTGGCAGACCGGCGAGAGAGCATGGCAGGCCGCCGGGGGATGCCACCGGGCCTTTCGCTCGGCAGCGGCCTGCCACTCGTCGAAATCACGCGCTGGCCGCCTCGGGCGGACACGCTGTGCGCGCAGGCAATGCCCGCGCACCTGAAAGGCAAACGATGGCCCCCCATTCCAAAGCGGGTCATCGACTCGGGCTGGGAGCGTGTTGATCGATCAAGATGGGATTTCCATCCGGACTAAGCAACCAACAAGAGACCCGTCACGTGCCGCCTCATGGAATCCTCACCCTTGGAATTCCGAAGATCCACACCACACGAACGCCCCGCGATACTGCACTCACCCCGCGCCAACCGGTAGCAAGGCGCGGCGGAGGCCGATCATCAAGGCCGGTCCGTCCGGTTCGACGGTCCCTCCCCTACGGCAGCCCGCCGAAAGGCCCCGGACTCGCCCCCCTCGGTCCCCCTTGCCGAGCAGCCCGACCGGTGCCATAATAATTAGCCAGCTAACAAATAGGCTCCTATGGGACAGCGCGGTTTCCCATGCTCCCTTTCGATTTTCAGAACAACCTCGGGCACTGGATCTGCATGACCGCCCACCAGTACAAGCGGGCGATGAACGAGGAACTGTCCCACTACGGAATCACCTTCCGACAATGTCAGGTCCTGTCGTGGCTCGCCATGGAAGGAGACATCTCCCAGGTCGAACTGGCCGATCGCATGCAGATTGAACCTCCCACGCTGGTACGCATCCTCGATCGAATGGAGCGCGACGACCTGGTCCGACGCATTGACTGTCCCAACGATCGGCGACGGAAGCTCATTCAACCTCGACCCAAGGCCAAACCGGTCTGGAAGAAAATCGTCACCTGCGCAGAGTCGGTCCGACAGCGGGCCCAGACCGGGCTTTCGAGCAGCCAGCTTGGGCAACTCAAACTCCTGTTGTCCACCGTTCAGTCAAATCTCGATAGGGTGGTCCGACATCCGTAAAGCGATTTTATTGATGATCACGAGGCATCCAATGTCCGTTTTGGTTCGAAAGGGATGGGCGGTCTCCTGCGGCGGTCTGTTGTCCCTTGGCGCATTCCTGACCGGGTGCACCAAGCCGAATGAGTTCATACCACCACCACCGGCGCAGGTATCGATTGCCCAGCCTCTGGTTGCCAAGGTCCCCGAATCGCTGGAGTTTATTGGCAACACGCGGGCGACGGCGACGGTGGATCTGCGCGCTCGGGTGAACGGCTACTTGCAGAAGATCGGGTTTGAGGACGGGGCACTGGTCAAGGAGGGCGATCTGCTGTTCACCATCGAAAAGGCCCCCTTTCAGGCAGCGCTCGATATTGCCAAAGCGGAGTTGCAAAGGGCGCAGGCGGACTTGCAGCTGCAAGAGACCGAGCACCAGCGGATCAAACCGCTTGTCGCACGCCAGGCCGTTTCTGTCTCCGATCTGGACGCCCAGGCCGCCAAACTGGCCACGGCCCGGGCGAATGTGGCGTCTGCCGAAGCAGCCATCCGGCGGGCCGAGTTGGATATGAACTACACAGACATTCGAGCGCCCCTCAGCGGGCGGATCGGACGGCATCTCGTCGATGTGGGGAACCTGGTCCAGGCCGAACAGACTTCCTTGGCCAAGATCGAAAGTCTCGATCCGATCCATGTTTACTTCAATCTCTCGGAAGCCGACTTGCTGTATATCATGGAGCTCCGTGAGTCGGGACGGCTGCCCGATCCCGCAACGCACCCTCCCACGTTGTACCTGGGACTGGCCAACGAGGCCGGCTATCCGCACCAGGGGAAGCTCGACTACCTCGAGCATGGTGTCGATCCCAGTAGCGGAACGACGGTCCGGCGAGGTCTGTTTCCCAATCCCGATAACGCCTTGGTGCCGGGCCTCTTCGTTCGGATCCGTGCGCCGCTGGGGCAACCTGTCTCGCGGCTCTTGATCGAAAAGCGCGCGGTGGGTACGGATCAACGTGGCGACTACGTGATGGTCGTGGGCGCCAAGAACAAAGTGGAGTATCGCCTGGTCCGATTGGGCAGCAGCACGGATGGAATGCGAGTGGTCGAAGATGGCCTCAAACCGGACGAATGGATTGTCGTGAATGGGCTGCAACGCGCCCGACCGGGTGCCATCGTGGACCCGGAGCGAACGGAAATGGTCTACGATGCCGCTCCTACGAGCGACCCTGCGGAATCCCCGATCCGACAAGCGGCCCAAGCCCCCCCACCAGCTCCGGAATAGTTGACCTTGATCCCCGGCGCCTTCACAGCTCCCGCCGGCTACCAAGGCGAAAATCCGGCCAGCCCTTTGCGACTTCGATGTTTGCACGATTCTTTATCGAACGCCCGATCTTTGCCAACGTCATCGCGATCGTGACGATGCTCATCGGTGCCGTCTCCCTGTGGCGGCTGCCCATCGAGCAGTATCCAGAGATCACGCCACCGACGGTCCGCGTGAGCGCAAGCTATCCCGGTGCCGATGCGCAGGTCGTGATGAATACCGTCGCCGCTCCGATCGAGCAGCAGGTGAACGGCGTCGAGAATATGCTCTACATGTCCTCCACCTCCTCGAGCAGCGGAACCTATTCGCTGACCATCACCTTTGAGATCGGAACGAATCTGGATGATGCCCAGGTACTTGTTCAGAACCGCGTGGCGATTGCAGAGCCCATGCTCCCTGAGGAAGTCCGTCGACAGGGGATTACCACCAAGAAACAGTCGACGAATATCTTGCTGGTGTTGTCGTTGACGTCACGCGGACGTCGATACGACAACCTGTTTCTCGCCAACTATGCCACCTTGCGCCTGCGGGACGAGCTGAGCCGCATCCAGGGTGTCGGCGATGTGACCGTCTTCGGCTCCGCCAACTACAGCATGCGGGTCTGGCTCGACCCTCAGAAGCTCAAGGCACGCGACCTGACCACCGAGGACGTCATGGCCGCCGTCCGGGAACAGAATGTCCAGGTTGCAGCTGGCCAGATCGGACAGCCCCCCATCCAACCGGGAAAGGCGACCTCCTTTCAGTACACGGTGACGACTCAGGGCCGGCTCTCGGACGTAGAACAGTTTGAAAACATCGTGGTAAAGGCCGATGGGATACGGATCACTCGGATTCGTGACGTGGCTCGCGTGGAGCTCGGCGCTCAGACCTACGACCAGTTTAACCTCAAGGAAGGGGAGCCCACCGCCAATATTGGCATCTACCAGCTCCCCGGAAGCAACGCGTTGCAGGTGGTACAGAAGGTTCGCAACGCCGTGTTGCAGCTGAGCAACTCCTTTCCGGAAGGGATGGAATTCAGCTTTCCCTTGGACACGACCCGCTTTGTGGACGCCTCCATCCATGAAGTCTACAAGACGTTGATCGAGGCTGGCATCCTGGTGCTGGTCGTGATCTTGGTGTTTCTACAGGACTGGCGGGCTGTATTGATCCCTGCCACCACGGTGCCGGTGACCATCATCGGCGCCTTCTTTGCCATGTATGTCATGGGTTACACAGTGAACATGCTGACCCTGCTGGGATTGATCCTGGCCATTGGCATAGTGGTGGACGATGCCATTGTCGTGGTGGAAAACGCCACGCACCACATCGAACGAGGCATTGCACCCAAGCCCGCCACGGTCAAGGCCATGGACGAGGTCCTGGGGCCGATCATTGGCATCACCCTGGTCTTGATGTCGGTGTTTCTTCCCAGTGCATTCCTCGGAGGAATTACCGGTCAACTCTATCAGCAGTTTGCACTGACAATTGCGGCGACTGCATTCATCAGCGCCATCAATGCTGTTACACTGAAACCGGCGCAATGTGCGCTATGGTTGCGCCCGCCTACGGCAAAGAAAAATATCTTCGCCCGCGCTTTCAACCGCGTCCACGCCTGGATCGAATATGCCTATGTGGCCGTGGTGAGCGTCCTGGTTCGCCATGTGTTCCTGATCATGCTGGCCTATCTGGGCCTGATTGCCTTGACGGCCTGGTGGTACGTCCGCGTGCCGACCGGGTTTCTTCCGACGGAGGACCAGGGCTACATCCTGGTCTCCATCCAGTTGCCCGATGCGGCATCGCAGGAACGAACGCGCGCCATTCTGGCGAAAACCGACGCGATACTCGCCGCGACACCGGCCGTGGAAACGTGGACGAGCATCGGGGGCATGTCCATCTTGGAGGGAAGTTCGGCTCCCAATTCGGCTACCCTGTTTGTGACCTTCGTCCCTTGGGAAAAGAGGCTTCCGCGAGGAGACACCCTGGATGCGATCCTCGGCCATTTGCGATCCGAGTTCGGCAAAATACGGGAAGCCGTCATCTTTCCCTTTTCGCCACCTGCCATCCGTGGGCTGGGAGTACGCGGCGGTTTTGAAATGCAACTGCAAGACCGTGAGGATCTCGGTCGCGACGCACTCTACCTGGCGGCGACCGAAATCGTGGAAGCCGCGCGAACCCAGTCCACCCTGACCGGAATGAACACCTCGTTTCGCCCTGGCGTGCCGCAGATCTATGTGGACATCGACCGTGAAAAGGCCAAAGCACTGGGGATTCCACTCCATTCCGTCTTTTCCACGCTCCAAGCCTTCTTGGGATCGGCCTATGTCAATGACTTCAACAAGTTTGGCCGCGTGTACCAGGTACGTCTGCAGGCCGAACCGCAATATCGGGCGGAACCGGACCATATTCGTCGACTCGAGGTCCGCAATCGCGAAGGCGACATGATCCCGTTGAGCACGGTCGCCAGGATCCGACCATCGTTCGGGCCGCAGACCATCACCCGGTACAACCTCTATCCGTCCGCACAGGTCACCGGCGAACCCGCACCAGGAAACAGCACCGGTGAGGCCCTGCGCATCATGGAACAGATTGCCGACCGGACACTACCCGAACAGATGGGCTTCGAATGGACCGGCATGGCGTTTCAAGAAAAGCGCGTTGGCAAGGAGGCAATTCTGGTTTTTGTCATGGCGGTTCTGCTGGTGTACCTCGTGCTGGCCGCGCAGTACGAGAGCTGGTTTACTCCTGCGGCGGTTATCCTGGTCGTTCCCCTGGGACTGCTGGGAGCGATTGCCGCGGTCTCCTTGCGCGGGATGGATAACAATCTTTACACGCAAGTGGGAATCGTATTGATCATCGCCCTGGCAAGTAAGAACGCGATTCTGATTGTGGAGTTCGCCCGAGATATCCGGGCTCAGGGAAAGCCCATCCGCGAATCGGCCATCGAGGCATCACGATTGCGATTCCGCCCGATCCTCATGACCTCCTTCGCGTTCATCTTGGGGATGGCGCCGTTGGTCGTCGCCAAGGGGGCCGGCGCGACCGGGCAGCGCGCGCTGGGCACGGCAGTCTTTGGAGGCATGATCGCCTCCACCATCCTGGCGGTATTCCTGGTCCCGGTGTTTTTTGTGCTCCTCCAGGGAATGGCCGAACGATTCACGGCCAAGGCGGCGCCGAAGGCGCATCCGTCACCTGCCCCCAAGGACGACTCCCAGCGATCGCCGGTCTTACCGGGGACAGAACGGTGATTCGTCGCCGCAGAGTGCGCTGAACGATAGGCCTTCCTGGCCATCATGGGAAAGTGTTTGGGGTCAGACCCTGTTTTCAGGTGTTCCCTTTCTTCCTCCGTGGTCGTAGCCAGGTCGGTTCGAAGCGGTTGGGGCTTGGCCAAGGCCTTTCCAGCCCGTCGAGTCCGGTTGCTGACGCCATCGGAGTGAGACAATCCGAATCGCCCACCTACTGAGTTCGAGTTTTGCAGATTTCATCGGCCGCTCCTACCGAACTAATTCGGTAGGGCGAGCTGTAACCTGGATGCGGTTTGATTGGACTCCCCGGTGATGTAAGTTTTTGCGCGATCCGCCGACGGCGGCTCGCGCAAAGAATTCAAATCAAAGCAATCGTTCGGTCCGCTTTGTTAGGAGAAAGATGGCCCCACCGAAATGAATTCGGTGGTAGCCTTGTGTCACAAATCTGCAAAACTCGATCCAAGTTCAAGTACGACGGCCGGTGGAATAGGACGATCGTATCGGCAGTGCCGGTTGGCGACCTGAATCGGAACTCGGACGACCTAACTTCGCGTCCCGACTTTTTCATTTCCGATCTTCGTCGGCTTATCTTCGTTAGCGTCGCCCGGCCCCGATGCCATGTGATCCAGTTCGGCGACGGCAATGGTGTATTCCGCGGCCTCGTCGCACCGCGCTTCTAGCAGGCCCGCAAGCGCCATTAGCTTTGTCTGGTCGATCTCGTTGCGGAGTAACTGGACCACGGGACAGGGCCAATCTTCGGCGAATTCGCCTCGCGAGTCCTTGAGAAAACGATCTGCTACCTGGGCGTCCTCTGACCTACGGGCGGTTAAATGGCCGAGGACCACCGCGTAAGCGGCCAGCACGCCTTTCCAACCCTTGGTGCTAGTCACATCTTGAAAACCCTTCACCGCATCCGCCTGACGAATGATCATCCGAGTGACGGCCCGGCGAAATTGCGCCCAGCCGAGTCTTGGGGCGATGTCGATAATGCGATTGAAATCCTTCACGGAGATTGCACGATTCACCTGCACCCGTTGCCGCGAACTGGCGACCCCGAGGCGTCCGGCCTCGGCGCCCAAGGGGATTGCTACGGGGATGCCTGCGCACCCTGAGAATGAAAAAAGCCCGGCGAATACCGGGCGTTTTGCAAGTGG